>Ga0214919_10005649_pt1 | contig 17591 bp, 8 predicted proteins | sample LL1503_MetaG_FD_177994 | JGI IMG/M metagenome (GOLD analysis project Ga0214919, IMG submission 177994) | Freshwater microbial communities from Lake Lanier, Atlanta, Georgia, United States - LL-1503 | ecosystem: Environmental > Aquatic > Freshwater > Lake | place: USA: Georgia | collected 2015-03-15
CTCTATTATATGACTGATATAATCATATAATACCTTTTATACGACTGTTTTAAGCCCTATCTTCCCACCTGTAAAAAACCAATTCTTTGACAATCCCCCTAAGAATATCACCCTATATGTACCCCCTTTTTCTATGAAAGTTAACCGCTCTGGTTTCTCGCTCGTGCTCTCCCTTACCATCATGGCCGGCATGGTGCTGATGGTGATTGTCTTGGCCTCATTCTTACAGGTCGAAAGCCGTCTGGCCCAGAGCCATTCGGGCTACATGCGTGCCCGTTTTAACGCCCTGGCTTCGGCCCGCATCGCCGTCGGTCAATTGCAACAACTCGCGGGCCCCGATCAACGCGTCACGATGCGTGCCGATATGTTCGACGCCGGCGCTGCCCCTGGTGCCAACAGTTCCACCGCCACCGCCGCCACGGTAAACCCCGCATCGCCAGGCGGCACGATTTCTCACCAAAAACGTTATTGGACCGGCGTCTGGGCCACGGGCGGAGTCGACAGTTCCAAGGTGCGCGATTGGAACGTGAAAGACCCGCACGAGACGCGGCTCTTCCTTGGCTGGTTGACTTCACCCTCCGACATCGACGCCACGGAAACCGATATCGCGGATAAAACCAAGCTGCCGAACTACCTGCCCAACCATTTTAATTATGACGCGGCGACGGGTAAAGTCTCCACGACCATCACGACCGGACAAGACCTGATCAAAGGACTCGGCACCGCGGCGGCCGCCGAAGGCGATTTGGTGCCGCTTGTCTCGCGGGGCACCGTCTCTTGGCCGGCCTCGGTTTCGACCCGCGCCGGGCAACAATACTACGGCGCCATCGACGCGCGTCCGATGCCCTTACCCGGCGGTCTCAGCGTCACCGGACGTTACGCCTTCTGGATCGGCGACGAAGGTATCAAAGCCAAAGCCAATTTGCCCGACGCCTATGCCATGACCACGACCGGAACCGACCTCAAAGGCCTCGAGGTCTGGGACAAAGGTTTCCGCGGCACCGCCGCCCAACGCAATGCAATCGAACTGATCGGGGGCGCTTCCGACGTCAATAAGACGGATATCAAAAACAACACCCTGCCCGGCGGTTATAATTTTGAAAAATGGCGCAACGATGACATCACGGCCGCGACCGATTGGGACAGTTATAAATTACCCAAGGTCACGAAGAACGCCGAATTGGAAACTTGGGCGGCCAATATCGGCGGTACCGCGGCCGGCCAAGCGATGGCCGATGCGATAAAGATCCTCTGGCACGACGTCACGACGCTTTCGTTCTCCACGCTGACCGACACCTATAACGGCGGGATCAAGACCGACTTGTCCACGGCCTTCGAACTGCCTTACACCCTTTATCGCGGCGTCGAAATGTATCCGCTGCAAAAGACCACCCGAGGCGTTTCCCCTGTTCTCAAACAGCCGTCTTTCTTCCATGGCGCCCAAGGCCCGACCGACTTGGATTTCAACCGTCCTAACCTCCAAGATAAAATCGCGAGCAGCCCGGGCAACCTCATCAAAGCTTCGCCTCGTGCCTCCGAATGGGCGCCCCGCTGGACGCAGAGCGTCCTCGGCTCGCCGTTCAGCGACTTAAAAACCCGCAATGGCAGCGAAACCCCCGAACGCATGGGTTTCGTCTACGAAGCCCCGCTGCGCTCCGGCTTCTTCAATGCCGAACGGATCGCCGTCAATACCACGGCGATCCTCCAGCCTGCCGCCGTCACTTACTACGATTTGGCGCCATACAGCCTAAATAATGCCACGAGCGACCTCAACAACCTGCAGGGGCGTATCGTCCGCGGGCCGACCTGGGATCTCTACCGCAACTACTACCGCATGTATAAACGCGAAGTGGAAGGCGTCGCCAACGGTTCTACCACTCTACGCGGACAAGCGACGCCGACCGACGGTGACACTTTCGTCGCCCGCGGCGTCGAGCCCCTCAGCTACGCGAGCGGCGTGCGTAGTGTACCGCTCCAGAAAAGCGGTAACGTCGACACCACAGGACAACTTGCGGCGCCTAAACCGCTGAATGCGACCGGCCTCTCGCCCACCTCTGATAAACGGCCCGAAAACTATTATTACCCCAGCGGCGTACCGACTAATTATTTTTACCGGAACAACCTCAGCGACGGCACCGCCGGCCCAGACTTCCAAGCCGATAAACGCCTGCACTACGGTTTCGGAATGCCTATGTCCGTCGATGCGACGGCGAAAACTTATAAGTTTACCGACCATGTTAACTTCATGCGCTCCGGCATCGCCAGCCCCACCGCCACAACGGCCGCAACACTGGTCGACAGCAACTACGGCGGCGGCGGTGGCATGACCCAAGCGACGACGACGCGCCCTTGGCCAACCTCTCCGGCCTTGATGCCGAGCATCTTGCGCTTCTCGCTCATCTTCTCCGCCGTCCGGAATAACGAAGCTATGGGCATGTATGTCGACCCGGTCATCGTGGTCCATAATCCCTACGATTGTGCGATTGAATTCGAAGGCATCGCGATGGAATCCAACGGGGCGAGCGTGCCGTATGTCTTCACCTTCAGCGCGACCAGCAAGCAATATTACAGCAGCGAAGGGTTTTATGCCGACCTTCTTGTCTCTCCGTTCAAATTACCTTTTACCCAGCCGACCGCTATTAAGAGCTCCGTAGGTCCGGCTTTTACCACGCTGATTCCCGCCGGATTCCAGACCGGTTATGTTTACGACATCACCAAGCAACCGTTCCCCTACTACGATGCTACCCATCCGGAACTTAGCACCAATACGCTTCAACCTAAATTTGGCGGACCCATCATCCCTTTCCCTGCAAATTGGCCGACAGATCCAGCGTTACCCTATAAGGCAATGATCGGTGGCATCAAGCCAAGGACTTCCGTCGCCATAGGCGACGTCGTCATCGGCGAAGGCGACCAAGACAATCGCCAGTTCTCTTTCCGCATCGTCGCCGGCAGTAATGGCACCACCAGCCCGACCAAGAAAGTCATTCGCCTGAAACCCGGTGAAATCCGCATCATCACCACCTCCAGCAACCCCGGAGCTCAGGCCTTTGGGAGCGACCGCAAGAATACCGTCATCGGGGGTGACATAGAAAAAATGTCCCTGCAAAGCAGGTCTTTTTATAAGATGACGCACTATGCCAACGTCTATAAACAACACCCTTCGACCAAACAATACTTCCGCCTGGCCGACCTCACGCAAACCCAATGTTATAACTTCAGCTTCCAGCGGAATAAAGGCGGACCGCCGACGGTAGACTACGCTGCCTTCAGCGAACTCTGGGACCAAGTAAGAAACGCCCGCGTCATTCGCGATGCTTTCAACGGATGGAACGGGGAGATGACCGGGGCTCGTACCTACGTCAGCCATGGCAATGCCGGCGCCCCGCCCGTCGTACCGCCCGCCCTGCCGACAACCATTACCACTTACGGCCTGGATAATTTCGTGCCTACGACCGAGACCATCAAGGTTACGATGAAGAACGAGGGGTATCTTGGTTACCACAACTGCGTCTTGGATCGGCTACAAGACGATGATGACTTATCGCCTCTTTCCGTCGACCCGTCCAACCCCAACGCTTCACCGCTCTGGGGAACTATCGCCCCTGCCAACTGGGAAAAGAAAGTAGGCCGCACGCGCACGGGCAAGATTTCCATCGTCGGCAATCAGGTCTGGAATTTCTACCTCATCAACAACAAGGACGCGGACGGTAAAGACCTGAATCCTAACCGTCGCTGGTTCGGCGCACCCGAAACCATCGTCGCCGGCACGACAAACCTTGCCGACGTAGCCGACGAGGGCAACGAAACGGCCCCTGGCTGGCACCTCGTAGATGAACCGCTCTTACTCAACCTGCAGGCCATGACCGCCGGCTGGCCCATGTATGGCAACGGCAATCACGACTGGAATCTTATCGTGACGGCCCCAGCTCCATGGCAAAAATTTGCGGGAGGCACTCCCCCCACCGCCAATTACCAAGTACTGTTTCCGGAAACTGCGGGGTCATTCCAGCAGCCAGAAGTTACCGGAAGCAAGAGTAATACGCTGAAACAAATCAACGCCCTGCAACTTGACCACGTCGCCGATGCACCCGGAAGCACCAAGATCGGTCTAGCTACGAGAACGTCTTACTTCATGATGGACCTGTTAGTGCGGGCCGCCGACATGACCGAACAGACGAGCCCGCGCAGCACCACCTGGTATCCCCTTAATACCACGACCAACGGCTTTGAGGCAAATGGATATACCGTCGGAGCACTGGGAGATCGTTTCAAGACGCAGACCGAGATGCTCAACGCACCCATGTCGCCCTTCTTCCTCAGCACCCGCGCCCAGCAAGCCCACCTGTTCGGTTACGACGGCAAAGCCCATTCGCCCCTCGGCTGGGTGCTCAGCCAACGCGGCCTGGATTCTTCGGGCTCTAATAAAACCCTCGATACCGACTCCTCGGGTGAACACGCCTTCTGGGGCAAAAGTGTCACGAACAACGGGCAGACGAATGTGATTCTTCACCCCCTGCCGCGCCGCCCCATGCTCTCGCTGGCTCAACTGGGCTCCGTACCCTTCGCTCAAGTTAATACCGATCCCGACCTGACCGTTGGCTCCTCTTTCGCTAACCCCGGCATCGCCGACCTGACCGAGATCACCGATTGGCCTGGGCCTAAAACCCTTAGCACCGAAGAGGCCGCCCTTCAAGGCAGCTACGCCGGCGATAAGGTCACCATCCCTGAACAAGGCTATGTAGCCAAAACCATGGGTATCCGGACGGTGCGCAACCGCTCGAACGTCCGCACGGATCATGCTTTCGCCGCCAACCTGGCGCTCTGGGATACGTTCTACTTCAGCGGCCTCAACCTCGCGACTTCTTCTTACTCTCCGGGTAACACACTTGCCGCCGACTTGGCGACCGAACCTGCCGTGAAAACCTTGCAGGATAAAGCGCTCACGACCTTGGGCGTCACTGGATCCATCGATTTTAGCAGCCTCAAGACTGCTCTCAACAACGGTAAGAAAATCTTGGCGAATAAACGCGTGACCTACGCGGCGGACGGCAAAGATGCGCCGACCCTCAGCGTGGCCGATAACATGGCGCCGAATCAGTTCCCCCACCCCGCCTACCTCGGACGCAACGCGCTCTACGATGGTGGCTTCAATGTGAATTCCACCTCTAAGGCCGCCTGGAAAGCCGTGCTTGGTGGCCTACGCGGCATGACGATCCCGGGCGCCTCCAGCTCCAACGGCACGGCGTTGACTCGCTTCGCCAGCGCCTTTGACCCGTCCGGGCCGAACGGAAAAACGACGCCGTGGAATAGTTACCGCGAGCTTTCCGATGTCGAAATCGACACCCTCGCTGAAAAAGTCGTGATCGAAGTGCGCCGCCGCGGCCCCTTCATGTCGCTCGGCGATTTCGTCAACCGCCGACTCCTCGGGCAGACGAACTCTACCTTCAGCCCGAACGGCTCCCCAGCTTATTCCTGGACCGATAATTTCTCGCTCAAAGGCGCCCTCCAAGCGGCGATTGATGCGGCCAACATTAATAAAGACGCTATCGTCGCAGCCGGCGGCACCTACTCGCGACCTGCTTCAGTGCTGGCCGTCATCGACCCCAACGGGCCTGAGTCGATCAATTATGGCGATAAAACCTACACCTTTCAGTCTAGCGCCTATGAATCAAAAGGAGCTTTGATTATCCCCAATAATCGCTTCCCCTCATTAAGAGCCATGAGCGAAACAAATAACCATGCCAAGGCGATCGCAGGCCTCGGCGCTCCGGGCATCGTGACGCAGATGGACGTCCTTAACTCCGTGGGCCCGAACCTCACGCCCCGCTCCGACACTTTCGTGGTCCGAGCTTTTGGCGAAGCCCTCGACAACGCCGGCGCTTCGATCGGTAAAGCCTGGGTCGAAATCGTGGTCCAACGGACCGCGGAATATTTCGACCAGACTCCACCGAAACTCACCACCGACTTCGACCCGGCCAAAGATGAGGTCAATCGCCGCAAGCTCAGCTATCGCACGATCTCGCAGTCGAATACCACGGCCTACGACAAGGTGCCCATTCTGGATCAGTATGAACCCATCACGGCCAGCACAAGCAGCGGCGTCGTGACGCCTAAGGCTGATACCGCGAATCTCAATCGACTCTTTGGCCGACGCTTCAAGACCACCTCGCTGCGCTGGCTCAACGCTTCCGAACTCTAAGTCCGATGTCCCTCCTTCGCTCCTTGGGCGGGTGCTTGATCGGCACGCTCATCACCCTGACGGCTGCCGTGGAGAAGCCACCAGAAAGAGACTGCACGCTGCGCTTGTCGTGGTGGGCCGTTCCGGAAAAAGAATATGTGCTCTACCTGCTGAACGACAAGGAAGCCATCCCCCTTGATCTCGCCCGTCTCTCGGTCAGCCAGGCCATCCCCTACAAAGGGAAGGCCGAGGTGGTCATCGCCCAGAAAGAAATTAGTAAGGAATTGGATAAAAACGGGAAGCCGAAAGAAACCTGGATTCCCTATGCCACCTTCAAATTGAAAGCCGAAGACGTCGATGTCGCGGTCTTCTTGTTGCCCGAAGAAGGCAAGGACACCGCCAAAGCCAAGAGCTTGGACCTAAATCCCACGACCTTTCCTTATGGCTCCGTGATGATCGTCAACTACACCCAAGGAAAGGTTGCCTGCAATTTAGGCGGTGGGGTCTTTTTTGCCGAGTCAGGAGAGCTCGCTCATTCCCCCAAGGTGTTCACTGAACAAACGGCGACGCCCTTCGCCCTCGCCGTGCTCGAAGCCAACGGTGGACAGCACTCGCTGCGCTCGGCTCAAATTTTGATGAATGAAAAGGTTCGCTTCCTCTACATCCTGCTCGAGGTCGCGGCGGAAAATGCTTCCGAACGCTACCAGGTCCGGAGTCTCGCCGATTTCAATCGTCAACCGGCCGTACCCACCCCCAATCCGGCGGGTAAAACTGGCCAAGATAAGAAAACTGGCGGCAGCACTGATAAGAAGATGCCGCCTAAGGATTCGGCCAAGAAATAATCTTCAGACCTCACACCCTTACCTATGCGCTTCTTTTCGTCCGTCTTTCCGTTGGTCGCCCTGCTGACGGCATTCAATCTTAGCCCGACGGCGCAAGCCCAAGCCGAAACGACCCCACCGACCAGCGGCGACACCGTCACCATTCAAGCGAGCTGGATTCATCTGCCCGCCGGCAAAGTTGAATTAGTCAGCCAACCGAAAAATCAGACCACGCCCTGCGAGGCCGGCAATGGCATCATCTTAGGCGGCACCGAGGTGCCGCGCGGAAACTCGTTTGAGGTTAATATCTTAAAGAAAAGCGGCAAGGGCGTGAAGGTAGCGACCCTCACCGTCCCCGAACAAGGCAAACGTTTCATCTTGGTCCTCCAAGGCGAATCGGCCGCAGCAACCCGCGCCTGGCTCATCCCTGGAGATCTCCAGGCTTTTCCTTGGGGAAGCGCTTTCTTTATTAATCAATCCAGCCATACGCTCCGCTGCTCACTCGATGGCCGCTCCTGCGAAATCGAACCCGGCGCTTTTAAACTCAACCCCTTTGTGGCGAGCGGAGAAAACAAGACTTACCACTATTTGATCGAATATAAGAAAGACGGTAAATGGACAACCGACTGCTCGACCCAGACCGTGCTGGGGACCACCCGTCGGTTCATCTTCAGCATCGGGCCAGACGATCCTTCGCAGTCCCAACTTTATAAGACTTCACTGGCTGATTACCGCCACGACCCCCTGCCACCGGCTACAGAAGCGAAGCCGCCGGAGAGTCAGCCAGCCAAGTGACCCGCGAGGCGAGCGGACGGAGCAACTGTCCGGGATAATTCGCTGGATCATAATCGCCGCAGGCGACGGCCCGTAACGCCGGGGCTTTGCCTTGGCCATTTACCAGGACGACGATCGCACCGCACTGGGCGAGACCAGCGACCGAAATCGTCAGCCTCCAACCGCGCCCGGGCCATTCGGTGGCCACAAAGCGCGGGCCGCTTGTCAGCCCGATCAACGGACACTGCGGCCAAAGTGAGGCGATGTGACTATCGTCGCCCAAACCGAGCACACAGAGGTCATAGGCCTTGCGCGGCGAACGCCGCGACCAATCCTCCTCATAAGCCGCCGCCGCGGCGGCAGGCGCAAGCGCAACCGGCCAAGGGAAGCGACGTTCCGACGGAACACCGAGCGCATCCAACAGACCACGGATGGCGTGCCCAAAATTCGAATCATCCGAGGCCAAAGGAACGCAGCGCTCATCGCTGACGTGCCAGTCGACATTCTTGAGCGTCAGTGCGGTCAGGGCCTGGGTGGCCACAGCCCAAGCATAGAAAGCCTTGGGCGTGGAGCCGCCGCTCAAGGCGACGCTGGCCGGGCCCTTCTCGGCCAAGGCATTGATCCGGGCGGCCAGCTCGGCGAAGGATTCATCGCGGGTAAGGACTTGCACCGTTCCAGCGGAGGTGAGCAGCGATGACATAGGTAAAAATTGAGGCAGGAAAGGAACCGAGGCAACTTTGCATCTTTTGGATCGAGAGGTAGGGGCGCCACTGCGTGGCGTCCGTTCGCAGTGCGAGATGCAATGAGACGAGCAAGCTATCCCGATCCTACAAATTCTGTTCGCCCACGGACGCGACGCAGTCGCGCCCCTACCTTCGATGACCTTTGCCCACGGAGGCGACGCAGTCGCGCCCTCCTTGCCTTGTGGTAGGGCTGACCACCCTTGGTCAGCCGCGGTTGAGTGAGGCCGCTCAACCCTACCTAAGATGCAACTAGGTCAGCACGCAGTGCTGTCCCTACCTCAAGACAAGAGCCGGCTACCCATCGCGTCCACCTTTGCAGCTTCATCACGATGCATCCCGTTCGCCGAATGGTGAAAGCTAGGTAGGGGCGAGGCTACGCCGCGCCCATGCGACATCAGGGCATGACGTAGTCCTGCCCCTACCCTCGGCCACCCTGCGGCGGCCGGATAGGACTGACCACCCTTGGTCAGCCGCGGTTGAGCGAGGGCGCTCAACCCTACCTCAAGCATCTTTAGGTAGGGGCGCCACTGCGTGGCGTCCGTTCGTCGTGCGAGATGCAATGAGACGAGCAAGCTATCCCGATCCTACAAATTCTGTTCGCCCACGGACGCGACGCAGTCGCGCCCCTACCACATAACCTCCAACAAAAAGGGCGTCCTTTCGGACACCCTTTTCTTTACCTAACTCCCTGATGCTTACTGGCAGGCCTCGCAGGTCCCGCCGTTACGCATCGCTTCAATCGAGCAGGCATTCTTTTCTGCGTCGGTGAAGGTAGTCTTCTCGACCTTCTTCTCCGCTTTCTCGACCGTAGCTTTCTCGATGTTCGAAGCACCCAAGGTACGAAGGTAATAGGTGGTCTTCAAACCGGTGCGCCACGCATACTGATACATGTGCGAGAGGACTTTGAGGTCGGGCTTGGGCAGGAAGAGATTCAAGGACTGTGCCTGGTCGATCCACTTTTGGCGACGAGCCGCCGCGTCGATTAGCCACTTGTAATCGATACCGAAAGCGGTGAGGTATTTATCCTTCAAGACCTGCGGAATTTCAGGGATATCCTTGAGCTCGCCATCGAAGTATTTGAGCTGCTGCATCATCTCCTTGTTCCAGAGACCCAATTTCTTGAGATCGCGGACGAGACTGCCGTTCAGTTCGGTGAACTCACCCGAGAGATTGCTCTTCACGAAGAGATTCTTGTAGGTCGGCTCGATGCACGGTGAGCTGCCCACGATGTTCGAAATCGTCGCAGTCGGTGCGATGGCAAGGACGTTGGAATTGCGCATACCGTATTTCGCAATCTTGGCTCGGACTGGCGCCCAGTCCATGAGGCCACCGCGCTTGACCTCGATCGGCTCGCCACGCTCGTTCTCGAGCAAGTCGACGGTATCCTGAGGCAATAGGCCGCGATCCCACTTCGAACCCTTGTAGGTGCTGTAGGTGCCGCGTTCAGCCGCCAAATCCGCCGAAGCGTTGTAAGCGTAATATGCCACGGCTTCCATGATCTCGTCATTAAACTCGACCGCCGCTTCCGAGGCGAAGGAGATGTTCCGGCGATAGAGGCTGTCTTGCAGGCCCATGACTCCCATCCCGATTGGGCGATGGCGCAGATTGGAAATCTCGGCGGCCTTCGTCGGATAATAATTAATGTCGATTACGTTATCGAGCGCCCGCACCGCGACCGTCACCGTCTCGCGGATCATGTCATGGTCGATGGTGCCATCTGCCTTCAGGTGCGAATCGAGCACGACCGAACCGAGGTTACACACGGCCGTCTCTTCGGCGCTGGTGTTCAAGGTGATTTCGGTGCAAAGGTTGGACGAGTGGATTACGCCAGCGTGATCCTGCGGCGAACGGATGTTACAGGGGTCCTTGAAGGTGATCCAAGGGTGGCCGGTCTCGAAGATCATCCCGAGCATCTTCTTCCACAGCTCGATGGCGGGCATTTCCTTGCCGAAGATCTTTCCTTCTTTGGCCATCTGCTCATAGGCCACGTAGCGACGCTCGAAGTTGGCTCCGAAAGTCTCGTGCAAGTCGGGCACTTCGTTGGACATGAAGAGCGTCCAGTTCTGGCGCGACTTGAGGCGCTTCATGAACAGGTCTGGAATCCAATTCGCCGTATTCATGTCGTGCGTGCGGCGACGGTCGTCGCCGGTATTTTTACGCAACTCGACGAAGTCTTCGATGTCGTTGTGCCAGGTCTCGAGGTAGGCGCAGCCCGAACCGCGACGCTTGCCGCCTTGGTTGACCGCGACCAATTGGTCGTTGTGCAACTTAAGGAAAGGAATGACGCCCTGCGATTCGCCGTTGGTCCCCTTGATGTGCGAGCCCGTACCGCGCACCGAGGTCCAGGAACCACCGAGGCCGCCCGCCCACTTGGAAAGGAAGGCGTTTTCGGCGATACCGCGGATCATGATCGATTCAATCGTGTCGTTGACCTGATAAAGGTAACAGGAAGACAGCTGGCTGTGCAGCGTGCCGGCGTTGAACAAGGTCGGGGTCGAGCTGCAGAACCGGCGCGACTTGTAGAGGGCATGCAGGCGAATCACCCAGCCTTCACGGTTCGTCTCTTCCTTCAGGAAAAGGCCCATGGCGACGCGCATCCAGAAGAACTGCGGGGTCTCCAGGCGGCGGGCCGGCTTCACCGTCTTATCAATGATAAGATAACGATCGTACATCGTCTGCACGCCCAGGAGTTCGAACTCCATGTCAGCGGCGGGGTCGAGGGCTTCGGCTAATTTCGCCAGGTCGTACTTGCGCAGGTCGGGCGAGAGGCGTCCGATGGCGATGCCCCGTTCGACGTAGGCGGCGAACTGTGCGCGGTGGAATTCGCGGAGCTTGGTCACGCCGTCGCGGGTGATGCTCCAGCCGAGCACTTCTTCGTAGATATAGGTCAGGCTGATCCGCGCGGCGAACTTCGCGAAATCGGCGTCGCTCTCGACGAGGCTCTTGGCGTTCAACTCAATCGACTTACGCAGGTCGGATTCGCTTATCTCGTTGAAGATACCGCGGCGCAATTCGGCTTCGATCTCGTCGGTCGGCTTGGTGAGTTCGAGACCGGCGGCGGCGAAGGCGATTCGCTTGCGCAGGTCTTCTCCGTTCCACAGGAAAGTCGAACCATCGGGGCTCTTGATCAAGATCAACGACTCCTGACGGTCGTCGACGACTGGCGGCAGCGTGGCTTCTTCTTCGCGCTTCCGCGAACGGAACGCCCGGTAAAGGATATAGGATTGGGCGACTTTATAGTGACCCTGCCGCATCAGTTCCTCCTGCACGAGGTCCTGGACTTCTTCGATGCCGATGATGCTCTGGCCGAGGTCAACGATGCGACGTGTCACTCCGGCCGCGACGCGCTCCGAGGGAGCGCCGTCAAGTTCGAGTGACAAGAATGCGTTGCGCACCGCGATTTCGATCTTGTCCTGCTTCCACGGCACAAGCTGTCCGTTGCGGCGCATGAGGCGCGTGATCACCTCAGGGACGACCACCAACGAGGGGCGGGAATCGAAAGAGAAATTCAGGCTCTTGGCCACGTCGTGACGATTGTGACGCACCAAGGCTTCTTCGATGGCCTGGATGACTTGCATCTCGGAAACCTGGACGCCGGAATGCGCGAGGTGGAGGGAGACATCACAAGCGACGGCGGCGACGAATTCACGGTTCGAAGCCGTGAAGATTTCGGCGACTTGGCGAGAGACCAAAAGATCGGTCAAGGCACCACCGACGATATCGGCGATATCGGCTGGGCCGAGATTCGCCTGCTCAGGCACGGCGGCACCCGTCGGCGAAGTCGGCAAGGACTCGCGCCAATTGAACCGAGGCTTGGCCTCCGCTGGCGTGCGGACGGCATTCTTGAGAGCGATGTCGGAATGGAAAAAAGGAAGTTCAGGCTTCATGGTTGGTGAAAGGTTTTAAAAGGTTGAGGGCGGAGAGGATGAAAGATGGAGAGACTTCGCGCCGGCGTTGGCCGGCGCGAAAAAGTTAGGGTCGAGAGGATGGAGGGGTAAGAACAGGAAACATGCCAAATGAGCGCCGACGGGGGTGACGCTGATATTTGGCCACAAAACGCTTAGAGTTCGTCGTCGTTGACGACTTCGAGGGCGCCTTGTTTTTGGTATTCAGTCACGCGGCCCTCGAAGAAGTTTTGCTCCTTCTTGAGGTCCATCATTTCCGAAAGCCAGGGGAAGGGATTGACGACGTCGGTCGTCAGCGGTTCGAGACCGCAATTACGCAGGCGCCGGTCGGCGATGAAATCGATGTATTGCTCGAACTCTTTTGAGGAGAGACCGATGCCGTTGACGGGCAGACAATCCCGGATGAATTCTTTTTCCAAGGTCACGGCGGTCACCATGAGCTGGCGTAATTCTTCCTTGAAGGCTGGCGTCCAGATGTCGGGATTTTCCGACACGAGCTCGAGGAGCAAGTTGCGGAAGAGATCGATGTGGTTCGATTCGTCGCGCAAGGTATAGCGGAACATCTGACCGATGCCGGGGAATTTGTTCTGGCGGTAAAGCGAAAGCACCATGCCGAAGAGGCCGTAGAACTGGGTGCCTTCCATGCACTGTCCGAATAAGAAAATGTTGTGGGCGAGCGCCTGCTTGTCTTCGAGCTTGGTGAGGTCGAGCTTGCGCCGCAGCCCGCGCGAATTGCTGACGACAAAATTGGCTTTCTTCTCGATGGTCGGAATATCTTCGAACATCGCTTCACACTCGTGCGGATTGATGCCCAAGGACGAGATCATGTAGACCAGCGAATCGGCGTGGATATTTTCTTCGTGGGCGTGGCGTCCGAGCACGAGCTTGAGTTCAGGAGCCGTGACGACTTCGCGCACGACGTGAATGATGTTGTCGCCCACGATGCCTTCAGCGGCGGAAAAGTAACCGATCGCCATTTTCACAATCCACCGGTCGATCTCGGTGATCTGGCCCGTCTGGTCGCGCCACTGTTCGCAGTCTTTCTGCATGGGGATATCCTCTGGCTCCCAGTGGTTATTCTTCATCGTCTTATACAGGTCATACGCCCACTGATATTTGAGGGGTAGGATGTTGAAGAACATCGATTCGCGACCGTTGATGACGCGCTTATTGGCAAAGGCTTCTTCGGCTTTGCTTTTGTCTAAAATAAAGGTTTTTGGGCCTACTTTGATCGTAATGGTTTCCATGGATTGGAGATTGGAGAAAAGGGTCAATTTAGTGGCCTAAAGAGGCCGCTAAGGGAGTGGTATGGGTTGAAATTACTACTAGATATGTGGTCTGCAATTTTATTTCACCACTACATGTAGTGTTTTTGTGCAAGCCACTGGTAATTCGTCACTTCGGTAAAAAACTTTATTCACAATTGGGGTTTTTGACGGGTTTTTTAATAAGGAGAAGACCCTAGGGCGATTTCGGACAAAACACCCCCCGGACGAGGTAAGCAAATGCCACTTGTTGGTGTTGCTCACGCTGTTCACCTGCGGGTGAGGCGGCCGGAGATTGCGGCCCGGCTCGGACCCCCTCAAATTACGGCCATGACCCCCGGCCCAGCTGCTAAGAATTTACCCGAAAATGACCGCCCTAGCCTGCTCGAGGCCAGCTGGACTCCGGAAGCCCTCGTGGAACGCGGGTGGAAAGGCTCCTGCAAAGCTACTTGGCGCGTGATCGCGACCACCTGGCACGGCGTCCGAGATAATCGCCTGCCCCAGCAAGCCGCCGCACTTACTTATTATACGTTGATGTCTCTGGGGCCTTTGCTCGCCCTCGCGCTGACCGTCTCCGGGTATATTCTGTCGCGCTCCAGCAGCCACGCGGACAACCCCGCCAAACAAGCGATCGTCGCGGCGGTCGAATACATCGCGCCTCAGGTCGTAGCTCAAGCGGCGGCACAAGGCCGGACGGCGACCTTGCTTGAAATCAACAAAGAGTTGGACGGCTTGGTGGATCGCTTGCTGGCGAATGCGGCCAGCGGGCAGGCCGGCATCATCGGCCTGCTCCTGATCATCGGGCTGGCGGTGCTCATGCTCAGTCGCGTCGAAGATGCGCTCAATGGCATCTGGGGCGTAAAGTTCGGGCGCAGCTGGCGCGACCGGTTCGCCAACTACCTGCTCTTCCTTATTCTCTTTTTCTTAGTGGGCGCGACCACGCTCACCATGATGTCCGCGGCCTCGATCGCCTCGGCCGTCGGCCAGGGAACATCATCGTTAACTTCCTTCTTCAATAAGATACCTGGCGGCGAAGGCCTGCTTGAATTTATCAATGGCAGCGGGCCTTTGCTCGTCTCCATCGTCTTACTGGCTTTGGCTTTCGCCTCGTTCAACCGGATGATGCCTAACGTCCGCGTCCGCTGGTCGGCCGCCTTCATCGGCGGGTTATCCGTCGCGCTGCTCATCGCGATTAATCACCGCCTCGCTGCACTCTACGTGGGCAAAGTCACCCAATTCCAAAGCCTTTACGGTGAACTCAGCATCGTGCTCGTGCTGATGTTCGGCTCATACCTGACTTGGTTGTTCATCTTGATTGGCGGACAAGTGGCCTACGCTTTCCAAAATCGGCGCGCGCTGGCCCGGCACAAAGCCTGGGAAGGTTTAAGCCATCGGGCTCGTCGCACGCTCGCTTTCGTCTGCGCGGCGGAAACGCTCCGACGTTATAGCGCCGGACGCCCAGGACCGACGGCCGACGATATCGCCGACACCGCCAAAGTGCCGGCGACGGTAGCCGAGGGATGCTTGCAGATGCTGCGCGATGCGAACTTGCTGGCAGCCGAAAGCCGGACCGGCGGACACAAACCCGCCCGACCTTTGGAAAAAATGACCGTGGGCGAACTCTGGGCGCTCGTCGATCGACATACCACCAGTAGCAGCGGCGAGCCTGACCTGACTTCGGATCCGGCGGCACGCGAACTGGGAGCGATTGAGGTCAATCTGATGCAAAGCGCCGCCTCGAAGATGAGCCTCGGCGAACTGGCCGCCCGCCCTTAATTCCATGATGTTTCGCAAGGGTGATCCGCTGGGGATAAGAGGTTTATTTCCCCTGAAATGCCGCCCTTCTCCGGATACGCATTTTCCCGTCAGCCCCCGCCGATTTACTTTCGCCTTCGGCCTTTTCTTCATTTCGCTCGATCTCTCTTGTTCCGCTGCCTCGACGCTCACGGTGGACGTGGCGGGTCATGCGGAATTCAGTTCCATCAACGCGGCCATCGCGAAAGCCGGCGCTGGCGATACCCTCTTGGTAAAACCCGGCATCTATCGCGAAAGCGTGAAGCCCAAATCGCACCTACGCATCCTTTCGGAGCTGGGCGCGGTACGGACCAGTATTTTCGTCGAATATGGCGGACGCGGGTTATTGATCGATCACGTGGATGATGTGACCATCGAAGGATTCGACATCCGTTCCGTACTTGGAGTCGGCAAGCCCGGAGACGCATTGGTGAACATCACGAACTGCACCGACATCACCGTGCGCGACTGCTACATCCACGATGCGCCGAATGATTCGGACTGCGTGAAGGTCTCCGACACACGTCGACTCCTGCTGGAGCGTTGCTGCATCTGGAATCCCGCCAGCCGTGATCAGAGCACGAAAGCCTTCCAGGAAGGCATGGATACCCGAGTGCGGGACTTTGAGATCATCGTGCGCGGTTGCTGGTTCTTCCAGCAGGACAAGATTGGCGACACGCTCATTTACTGCAAAGGCGGCTGTTTTGATATCCTTTGGGAGGATAATATTTTCGGCCCCTCCGCGGGCGAGGGCCATGCGAACGTGCCCGTCCAGTCCGGCCATCAAAACGCAGGCGAGTGGCGCGATTACGTGCCGCCCTATCCTTCGGGACGATTCGTGGTACGGAATAACCTTTTCGTCGGACTTAAGGGCGAAGCCGCCTTCGGCTTCCAGGGGCCGGATACCTCGTTGCTTTACAACAACGTCTTCTACCGCAACGAAACCAAGCCATCCTTGATCACCGTCACCGATAACCCCGGCGCCAAAGGCGGCCCGGCGCTTAATCTTTTCTGCTTCAATAACATCTTCGCCGCCAACGGAACCCAACCCATTTATCGCCAGCGTAACGCGGTGGCTTCCCTTAAAAACCTGAAGTGCGGCCACAATCTTTACAGCCAGTTTGGCAATGGCGGCGACATGAACGTCGAAGCCGAAACCGGTGCGATAACAAAACAAGACCCTGGCTTCGTCGCGCCCTCAATCCCGGTTTTCGATTTCAACAAGGGAACGCAGCAAATCCGTCAAGCCCGTGCCGGCTTCCAGATCTCACCTTCCTCGCCTGCGCGCGGTGCCGGCATCGATCCGGGGCACTTCGTCGGCTCGCTTCACCCCGATGCGATTCCCGACATGCGCAACGGCCTCGGAGCCTCGTCGAAGTCGATTCGCTGGGACGTGGGGTTGCGTGAGTTCACGGCCGCCGGGCAGCAGCCTAAGTCAGAACGCTAAGTTGACGCGGTTGCGAAGCTGGCAAGGCCATCTTAGGCGTCACATAAAGAGTGACGCCTAAGGGAAGCGGAGCGGGCGGCTTGCGACGCCCCCATGAGACGCACGCGCCCTGCCGACGCCGGACAGACTTTATCAGTGAGTCCGGCGCGTGGGCTGGGGTCAGGGCAGCAAGGCCCGTAAATGAGGGGACCCCGGCCACCTTGCGGTGACCGGGGTCCGTAAACCTGGCGACGACCTACTCTCGCACACCAGCGGGGGTGCACTACCATCAGCGGCTACATGCTTAACTATCGTGTTCGGGAAGGGAACGAGTGTTTCCATGTGCCCATGATCACCAGAATTTGTCCTCGGGTAGCTCTCTGATGGGTGATCATGAGATGGTTTTCGCCAGGGGCGAGCTACCGTCATAGGGAAAGATAAACAGTTTGCGCATATTAAAACTACTAAAACGTAATGCTATCGGCCTAGACGTCCTTGAGACGGCTAAGAAGCCAATTGCAGATCAATCGAACATTAGTATCGCTAGACTCAACGTATCGCTACGCTTACATCTGCGACCTATCAACCAGGTGGTCTACCTGGGTTCTATAGGGAGATCTTATCTTGGGAAAGGCTTGGCGCTTAGATGCTTTCAGCGCTTATCCGTTCCATGCTTAGCTAC
>Ga0214919_10005650_pt1 | contig 17585 bp, 8 predicted proteins | sample LL1503_MetaG_FD_177994 | JGI IMG/M metagenome (GOLD analysis project Ga0214919, IMG submission 177994) | Freshwater microbial communities from Lake Lanier, Atlanta, Georgia, United States - LL-1503 | ecosystem: Environmental > Aquatic > Freshwater > Lake | place: USA: Georgia | collected 2015-03-15
AGTAGGTCCGGTAGGTCCCGTTGTACCGGTAGGACCAGTAGGTCCAGTGGTGCCGGTACGACCTGTGGGTCCAGTAGGTCCAGTTGACCCAGTTGTACCGGTAGGACCAGTAGGTCCAGTGGTTCCAGTAGGTCCAGTAGGTCCAGTAGGTCCAGTGGTTCCAGTAGGTCCAGTAGGTCCAGTAGGTCCAGTTGTGCCAGTAGGTCCAGTTGTGCCAGTTGGTCCAGTAGGGCCAGTAGGGCCAGTAGGGCCAGTAGGGCCAGTAGGGCCAGTGTCACCAGTATCTCCAGTTATACCAGTTGTACCAGTAGGTCCAGTTGTACCAGTAGGACCGGTAGGTCCAGTTGTACCAGTAGGTCCGGTAGGTCCCGTTGTACCGGTAGGACCAGTAGGTCCAGTGGTGCCGGTACGACCTGTGGGTCCAGTAGGTCCAGTTGACCCAGTTGTACCAGTTGTGCCGGTAGGTCCAGTAGGTCCAGTAGTGCCAGTGGGTCCAGTGGGGCCAGTAGGGCCAGTAGGTCCGGTTGTTCCAGTTGTCCCAGTTGGTCCAGTGGGTCCAGTAGGGCCAGTAGGTCCAGTGGGTCCAGTAGGGCCAGTAGGTCCAGTAGGTCCAGTGTCACCAGTATCTCCAGTTATACCAGTTGGACCAGTAGGTCCAGTTGTACCGGTAGGACCAGTAGGTCCAGTGGTTCCAGTAGGACCTGTGGGTCCAGTTGTACCAGTAGGTCCAGTCTCTCCAGTGGTTCCAGTAGGGCCAGTAGGTCCTGTTGTGCCAGTTGGTCCAGTAGGTCCTGTTGTGCCAGTTGGTCCAGTAGGTCCTGTTGTGCCAGTTGGTCCAGTAGGTCCAGTAGGTCCAGTTTCTCCAGTTGTGCCAGTTGTGCCAGTCGGTCCAGTCGGTCCAGTATTACCAGTATCTCCTGTAATACCAGTTGTGCCAGTAAGTCCAGTAGGTCCAGTAGGTCCTGTAGGACCAGTTGTACCAGTCGGTCCAGTTTCGCCGGTCGGTCCAGTAGGTCCGGTAGGGCCAGTTGTGCAGTTGGTCCAGTGGGGCCAGTAGGGCCAGTAGGTCCGGTTGTTCCAGTTGTGCCGGTTGGTCCAGTTTCTCCAGTTGTGCCAGTAGGTCCAGTAGGTCCAGTAGGTCCAGTTTCTCCAGTTGTTCCAGTAGGTCCAGTTTCTCCAGTTGTTCCAGTAGGTCCAGTTGTGCCAGTTGTGCCAGTCGGTCCAGTCGGTCCAGTATCACCAGTATCTCCTGTAATACCAGTTGTGCCAGTAAGTCCAGTAGGTCCAGTAGGTCCTGTAGGACCAGTTGTACCAGTCGGTCCAGTTGGTCCAGTAGGACCTGTGGGTCCAGTTGTGCCAGTTGTACCAGTAGGTCCAGTTGGTCCAGTAGGGCCAGTTGTACCAGTTGTGCCGGTAGGTCCAGTAGGTCCAGTTGTGCCAGTTGGACCAGTAGGTCCAGTAGGTCCAGTTGGGCCAGTGTCACCTGTATTTCCAGTTGGACCAGTTGTACCAGTTGTACCAGTAGGTCCAGTAGGTCCAGTTATGCCAGTTGTCCCGGTTGGTCCGGTAGGTCCAGTTGTTCCAGTTGTACCTGTGTTACCTGTATCTCCTGTAATACCAGTAGGTCCTGTTGTTCCAGTTGTACCTGTGTTACCTGTATCTCCTGTAATACCAGTTGTACCAGTAGGTCCAGTTGGTCCAGTAGGACCAGTTGTGCCAGTTGTGCCAGTATTACCTGTGTCACCAGTGATACCAGTTGTGCCGGTAGGTCCAGTAGGTCCTGTAGGTCCTGTACATCCAGTCGTGCCAGTTGTTCCGGTAGGTCCAGTAGGTCCAGTAGGTCCTGTATCACCTGTATTTCCAGTAGGTCCAGTTGTGCCAGTTGTTCCAGTTGGTCCAGTAGGTCCTGTTGTTCCAGTTGGTCCAGTAGGTCCTGTTGTTCCAGTTGGCCCGGTAGGTCCTGTTGTTCCAGTTGGTCCAGTAGGACCAGTTGTGCCAGTTGTGCCAGTATTACCTGTGTCACCAGTGATACCAGTTGTGCCGGTAGGTCCAGTAGGTCCAGTAGGTCCTGTACGTCCAGTCGTGCCAGTTGTTCCGGTAGGTCCAGTAGGTCCAGTAGGTCCTGTATCACCTGTATTTCCAGTAGGTCCAGTAGGTCCTGTTGTACCAGTTGTGCCAGTTGGGCCTGTAGTTCCGGTAGGTCCAGTTGGACCAGTGGGGCCAGTTGTGCCAGTATTACCTGTGTCACCAGTGATACCAGTTGTGCCGGTAGGTCCAGTAGGTCCAGTAGGTCCTGTACGTCCAGTCGTTCCAGTTGTTCCGGTAGGTCCAGTAGGTCCAGTAGGTCCTGTTGTTCCAGTTGGTCCAGTAGGACCAGTTGTACCAGTAGGTCCAGTAGGTCCAGTAGATCCAGTAGGGCCAGTAGGTCCAGTATCGCCAGTATTACCTGTTGCTCCAGTAATACCTGTCGTACCAGTAGGTCCAGTTGGACCAGTTGTACCAGTTGTGCCAGTTGGGCCTGTAGTTCCGGTAGGTCCAGTTGGACCAGTGGGGCCAGTTGTGCCAGTTGTGCCAGTTGTACCAGTAGGTCCAGTAGGACCAGTTGTGCCAGTTGGTCCGGTAGGACCAGTTGTGCCTGTAGGCCCAGTAGGCCCAGTAGGCCCAGTAGGCCCAGTTGTGCCAGTTGTGCCAGTTGTGCCAGTAGGACCGGTAGGTCCAGTAGGTCCAGTATCACCTGTATTTCCAGTAGGTCCAGTTGTACCAGTTGTACCAGTAGGTCCAGTAGGTCCAGTTGTACCAGTAGGTCCAGTAGGACCGGTGGGTCCAGTAGTTCCAGTAGGTCCGGTAGGGCCAGTTGTACCAGTAGGTCCAGTGGGTCCAGTTGTGCCGGTAGGGCCAGTTGTTCCAGTAGTGCCAGTTGTTCCAGTAGGTCCAGTAGGACCAGTGGGTCCAGTTGTGCCTGTAGGTCCAGTAGGTCCAGTAGGTCCAGTTGTGCCAGTGGGACCTGTAGGTCCAGTAGGTCCAGTATCACCTGTATTTCCAGTAGGTCCAGTTGTGCCAGTTGTACCAGTAGGTCCGGTGGGGCCAGTTGTACCAGTAGGTCCGGTGGTGCCAGTTGTACCAGTAGGTCCGGTAGGGCCAGTTGTACCAGTAGGTCCGGTAGGGCCAGTTGTACCAGTAGGTCCGGTAGGGCCAGTAGGTCCGGTGGTGCCAGTAGGTCCAGTAGGGCCAGTAGGACCAGTTGTACCAGTAGGGCCAGTTGTACCGGTAGGTCCAGTAGGACCAGTAGGACCAGTTGTACCAGTATGACCAGTTGTACCGGTAGGTCCAGTAGGACCAGTAGGGCCAGTTGTACCAGTAGGGCCAGTTGTACCAGTCGGTCCAGTTGTGCCAGTTGTGCCAGTAGGACCAGTAGGGCCAGTAGGACCAGTTGCACCAGTAGAACCGGTTAAAGACACACCGTTAAATGGCGAAAATGCAATATAATTTATAAAATCATTTACTATTGTAACATTAAAATATGCATAATATGAATTATTTTGATATAAATTTGGTATTGTACTTACGGGTATAATTGGAATACCATCAATATAAAAATCTACAGTAGTACTGTATACAATCATCGAAAATATATGAATTGCATTTGAGCAGGTATATGTTCCATAATCTGTACTATTTGAATATATGTGATATGTTGTACTACTATCAAATTTAATACCATAAAATCCACCGGGTATTATATTAGTGTTAGAACCAGACCCATCTTGATATATAGTTAATCCACAAACTGTATTTATCAAATTGGGACCGGTTGCATTAAATGTCAAATAACATGGATAGTATGATTCTTTTGTTAAAATCACAGATGGGAATGAAGTTGTCACTTTTTGAATAGTATTTGAGGTGGGAAACTGGCAATATGAAGTATTCTTTTCATATAATGTAAATAATGCTGGACCAAGAATACCAGTCGAACCAGTGGGTCCTGTTGGTCCAACAGTTCCAGCTTGACCGGTGGGTCCAACTATTCCAGTTGCGCCAGCTGCTCCAACTCCAGTGGGTCCGACAGCTCCTGTAGCTCCAGCTAAACCAGTAGGCCCAATAGCTCCAGCTTGACCAGTGGCTCCAGCAACTCCAGCTTGACCAGTGGGTCCGGCAACTCCAGTAGCTCCAGCTAAACCAGTAGCTCCGGCAGCTCCGGCCTGACCAGTAGCTCCCGCTTGACCAGTTGCCCCAACTGCTCCAGTTGCCCCAACTGCTCCGGCTTGACCTGTAGGTCCAGTAGTAGCTGCACCAAATGGAGCAAATGCAATACTTCCAATACTATCACCCACATCATTAATTTTAATAAATACATAATATGATGCAGATGTATTCGCATTACTAGTTGTTCCAACTAATGTTCCATTTTGGTAATATAGTACTGTAGTATTGGAAATAATAACTGTAAAAATATCATTTAAATTATAATAAATTTTAGAACCTACAGGATTTGTATTGTCAACTAAATAATAATAATTTCCGGATGGGTCAACAAATTCATTTTGAAAAAGAAATCCATAGGTTGCGGTAGAACCTGCTCCAGTTGAGCTGGTTGTCAATCCAATATTATTTGGACCTGGATTACTTGATGTGAATTTAAAAGTCATATAACATTGTTGATATGACTCATCTGTTAATATAATAGATGATGCAGCACCCCCTGATAATTTTGCAACTGAATTTGAAGTTGGAAATGTACAATATTGCGTAGTTATTTCACGTAATGTAAATAATGCTGGGCCAAGAATACCAGTAGTTCCAGTAGGTCCTGTGGCACCTGCAGCTCCAATGTCTCCTGTAGGGCCTACTTGCCCGGTTGACCCAACTGCTCCTGTAGCACCCGCAACACCTGTGGCTCCAGCTACTCCTGTGGCTCCAGCAGCTCCTGTGGCTCCAGCAGCTCCAGCTGCTCCTGTAGCACCTGCAGCTCCAGCTGAACCTGTGGGTCCAGCGGCTCCTGTAGTTCCAACGGCTCCTGTAGCACCTGCAGCTCCTGTGGCACCAGCAGCTCCAGCTGCTCCTGTAGCACCTGCAATTCCAGTAGGTCCAGCGGCTCCTGTAGCACCTGCAATCCCAGTAGGTCCAGCGGCTCCAGCTGAACCTGTGGGTCCAGCTACTCCTGTGGCTCCAGCAGCTCCAGCAGCTCCTGTGGGTCCAGCTGAGCCGGTTGGTCCAGCGGCTCCAGCTGAACCTGTGGGTCCAGCTGCTCCTGTGGAACCAGCAGCTCCTTGCCCAGTAGGTCCAGCTTCTCCGGTAGGTCCAGCAGCTCCAGCTGAACCTGTAGGTCCAGCTGCTCCGGTGGAACCAGCAGCTCCTTGCCCTGTAGGTCCAGCCGAGCCAGTCGGTCCAACAGTACCTTGTGGTCCAGTAGAACCTGCAGAACCTTGCCCAGTCGGTCCAACATGTCCAGTGGGACCTGCTGGACCTGGTGTACCATGTATCATTGTAGCAAAAGGTGCAAATGCAATATTTGAAATCGAATCTCCCTGTACTTGTGTAGCGAATAAACAAGCATATGGAGTACCTGGATATGGATTAGCAAATGTACTGTCAGGTATGATTAAATCTCCATTTTTATAAAACTCAATAAAATCCGATTGTTCAATGATAGTAAATACATCATTCGCTGCATATGTTTGGGGTAATATATATCCACCCGCCCAAGCAGTTCCACTGCTATCTTGACATATATAAAATGTACCATTGTTTGCAAACACAAAACCAAAATTTGGATAACTTGGTAAACCAGAATAATCCCATAATCCAACCCTTCTAGGAGCTGTTGCATTTGGCAATAGAAATGTTAAATAACATGTAGCATATGTTTCAACCGTGACTACATAATTATTGCTAATTATAGTTGGAGATGTTTGTACTATCATATTAGATACAGGAAATTCAACATTACTGGTTGGTGTATCTGACCGTGTTTCTAATGTAAATAAAGCCGGACCAAGAATACCTGTTGGACCTGTAGTTCCAGGTTGACCAGGACCAGTTGGTCCAGTTGTGCCAGTCCAACCTTCAAATCCATGAGGGCCGGTATATGGCGTACACTGATTAGGTCCTCCAGAGACACAACTCGTAATTGAACCAGCTAATGTCTGTCTGGCTCTACAATTCGCAGTGTTTCTAAAGGCCTGCATATCCGCCAAATTCGCAGATTTTTTTGACGATGACATTATAATATATTAATGATATTATAATATATTCAAAATAAAAACATATTCATTGTAATCAATGATGTAACTACATTTTTTTGGGAAGTTCATTGCGAATATTAGCGGCAGTACCGCTAGATACTGTTGTATTTTGTAAATTTGAAATCGTGTTTTGCTCATTTGGTCCACTGGCAACTTCTCGGCTTTCAAAATCAACCGTTTCACGAACACCGACTAAATTACCATTATCATTTAATGTTTGTGTTAATACATTTCCCGATTTTTCAGCCAATTTGATATTTTCCTCAATGGCTTTACGTTTGGTTTCCTTAATTCTGCGGTCAAATTCATCCTTTGCTTTAGCTTCATTCTTGATTTTCTCTTGATGCAATTGATTTAGCTCTTCCTCCATAAATTCAACACGTCCAGTTTTATATGCATTAGGGTCCCATGGGATCCAAATACCGACAGGTCCGACATAAATATCGTGATTTGGGTCTTTTTCTCTCAATTTTTTGCATCGAATTTCGGCCTCTTCTTGTGTAGCATATACACCACGGATTTTCAATCCACGTGTAGAGGTTTGGAATGCATGATCCCGCTGAAATGTTTCATTCAATCGATCCTCATTTTTGTCTAAAAAGTTCTTAAAATCGTCTGAAACGGAGGCCGCCTTTAGCCGGTTTTCTTCTTCTTTAGAAAAATCGGCAAAATCCTTGATAACATCCTCAGCCTTCAAACTATATTTATATGACAAAAATTGAATAAAATCCGAAAATTTAGACATTGATTTCGAAAAATCCCATTGCTGTACAAACTGGTCAAATAAATATGTTTCACGTTTTTCTAAAATTTTTTCAGGTGAAATGAATGACATACATGCAAATTTTTGACCTGCTAAAGTATCGTCCTCATCCAAAACATCCACATACTTGGGATTTTTCTTTCCGTTTTTTCCAACCCTTCGTTCAAAGCTAGTCATTTAGTAAAACTAGTGATTTTATTATATAAATCTTGGAAATCAACGTTTAAGTATTTTTAGGAGTAAAGTGTTTTTATAATAAAATATATTTGACACAGTTATTTTCGTATAATATAATATACTTGAAAATGAACGCCATGTTTGATTTTAGTGAACTTGTGAAAAGAGCAATTAAATATATTGTGGAGGGTTTGATGGTAGCAATAGCTGCATATGCAATTCCCAAACAATCTTTGAAGGTCGAGGAGGTTATTATTATTGCATTAACCGCGGCGGCGACATTTAGCGTATTGGATGTGTTTGTACCATCAATGGCTTCATCTGCGCGAGGTGGTGCCGGATTTGGCATAGGTGCTAATTTGGTGGGATTTCCGGGTGGTTTGTAGTTAAGGGAACCTACGGGCTGACTTCGTAAACCTTTAAGATCCCTCCCTTAAGATCCCTCCCTTAAGAACCCTCCCTTAAGACCCCTCCCTTAAAACCTTTGGTTTTATGAAATGAGGTGATATAAATTTTAGTTAAATTTGGTTTAACTAAAATTACATAATGCAAATATTAGCGTCCTTATTTGTAAAACCGAAGATTTTACAAGGAGGGTCTTAGGACTGCACTGCTTAGTGCGCAGCGACCTATGGTTCCCCTAATTTTATCCGATAAAAACCACCATTTCATCGATAATACTGTTTGGAATTTCCACGTTTCATTCAAAATTTCAATATGTAATAAATTGACTTCATATTTTTCACTAATTAATTTAGCTAAATTATTCAAAAATAATGCATGTTTAAATTCAAATTCACCGCAATCTAATTGCAATATCCAATGTTTATCTTTATACGTCGATAAAATTTGATTAATTTCTTCCAATTGTAATTCATTATCACTATCAATAATATTCATATTCCGATTAAATGTATATTTAAATTGAACTACTCCGTCAATCGAATTTTCTGATGAAGCGAATATTTCCGTTTGAACGCTCGGTTCAAATATGGTATTATCCACATTAGTTATATCATCATCATTATTCATTTCATCTAAATAAAAATCATCTAATTCAAACGTATCATTATTATTTGGTTTCATTTTTGGTATAGATAACCTTATAATAGGTTTTATCATTTTTATAGGAGATATAAGTTCGGGTTGCATGTATTATATACTAACACTCATAATATATTGCATGGTTGATATGTTTTGCAATTTAATCCCCGAATTGTTCGAAACCGCGAATATAAACATTGATTATTAGATGATATATTATTCGGTAAAACGAGTGATGAAAATGGACCGATGGAATTATATGTTTTTGCATCCAAATCACCAATTTCAGTATATCTAGCAATCAAACGCACAAAAATCAAATTATAAACGTCCAAGATATTTGTTTTTGAAAAAGGCGTTGAAAACCCAAAAAATCCTTGAAAAAATATGAGTTCATCTAATGACAATTCACATTTTGTACCTTCTTTCATAACTCTCAACATAAGTCCATTCCAAATTGCGCTTTTATTCGGATTTCCGACAATAATATCCGGACGGTCCAAGACATAATCCATCAAATATACCAAAAATTCAAACGAATGTGCAATATCTTCTTCATTTGTTAAATGGTCTAAAAATCGGATTTCAATACCATGATTATAATGCTTATTGAAATTGATATCCAAGCCGAGTTCTGATAATAAATTGTACGCATTATTTTGATAATATTTACCAAACCATCCTTCTTGGACAAATTGCAAATTGGCCAAAGGTTTAGTCAATATTTTTCCAGTTTCCATCAAATCTGTATCATATGTACCTATTCCTATGTATCTGGAAATGGCGCACCTTTGAGATGCAGCACCGAACCGTTGTCCCATTGGATTATCGCAACAATATTGTGAAAAAGGGTCGGGGGAACCATATGCGGCCAACATAAAGGGCTCTATCCATTGAATTACTTTTATCGCCTCTTTGTGTTGGTGAATAAATCTAGGTCTGTCCAAGATTTGACTATTTTCGTCCAAATCAGTCGGCAATGTTATATTGTAATGAAGTGTTCCATTATTAAACATCGCCACATTTTTCAAATTAGTAACATATGTAGCAAAAGGGTGATTTTTAGTCATTATTTGTATTCGACCATTTTCTCCACGCATTTTGGAAATGGCCGAATTGGGTATTTTATCCAAGGCATTATTTAGCCGTTCTTCAAACTCGCGTTTTGCATCGGCCAATTCGGTCAATACTTGACCAAGAGTAGCATTGTAAAAATTCCGAGTGGGGAATTCGACCGTATCTCCATCAAAAATCCACTGTCCATTCATATCATCGCCGAAATATTCTGGGTCTAATTCTGCCAAAGTGTCCAAAAGTGTTTTACCGGAAAAAAGAGGATTAGGTTCACATAATTTGGTATATTGCGTTTTTGGTTGATTTTCACTATCCGTTTTTGAAAAACTATGGGATTTTAGCAAAACCGGCATTTCAATTCCTTGCCCTGAATTGTCCAAGATTTCAGCAGTTTGTACCATGGCCATTCTTAAATCCACCGGGTTATAATTCGCAAAATAATCCACGCTATATCTCTCATATTTATGTTTTATCAAAAAGTCGGCTTTAGTGAATGTAGTTGGATTATCGACCATTTCTAAATAAACTTCATTTTCAATACCTAACCCCCAATATGTTGTATTTTTGCCATATTTATTTTCGTAAATTTTGTGTTTTTCTAATATTTCGGTCGGGTTCAGGGTTTGGGTTATTTTTTTATCGGTTATTTTTTTATCGGTTATTTTTTTATCGGTCATTTTTTTATCGATAAATTTTATTTCTATATCATCTAACTTAGACATTTTACACTATTTTTCTTACTATATTTTCACATTTAAATATGAAATTATCGCATTTGCACATTACAAAATAATAAATTTAGATAAATACACATAAAAAATGACTAGGTAGTTATATAAATGTCCGAGAAAACGCTATATTTAAGGTCTGAAATATCTAAAAACGAATGTCGTACTCCATTAACTCCGATGGATATTGCCCGTTTACATTTAGCCGGATTTACTATATTTGTTCAAAAATCGCAAAATAGAATATATTCGGACCAAGAATATGCGGATGCAGGGTCGCAATTGACCGATTTGTCTTGGACGGATAGTCAATTCCAAGATGCCTTAATTATTGGTCTGAAAACGTTTCCCGACTTGGACAAATTATACAAACATCGCCATATTTATTTTTCACATTCATTCCAAAATCAATCAGGGTCGGATGCGATTTTGACAGCATTTCGCAAAAGTGGCAGTACATTGTATGATTTTGAATATATAGTGGATGATTTAGGCAAACGATTATTGGCATTTGGACAATTAGCTGGTCAGGTCGGTGCGGGCTTAGGTCTTTTGCAATATTTCACTAAAACCTGTGAAAATCGCAATATTCAAGATTTGCAATCTTGGACATCTAATTCTGAAATTGTCCAAGATATTCGCCGAATTATTGAAACGGGGATTTTTGCAGGTGTGTGGATAGCCGTCATTGGTCCCAATGGTCGGTGTGGACGAGGAGTACGTGAAATATTGGATATGTTTGGACTAAAATATCAAATATTTGACCGACAATCATCTAAGAATGAACTTTTGAAATTCGATATTATATTTAATTGTATTTTGCTAGACCCTGCCTTGGACAAATGTTGGATTGAAGCGGATGATGTTAATGCGTGTACTAATAAACCGGTTGTTTTGGTCGATATTAGTTGTGATGTAACTAAACCAAATCATCCATTTCGAAAATTATACCAAGAACCGACGACTTGGAAACAACCAGTATTATCAGCTGGACCCTTCTTCGATGTTATAGCCTTGGACAATTTACCCGCTTTTCTACCTAAAGATAGTTCTGACAGTTTCTCCGCTAAATTTACCAATTTATTACTATTTGGTGCCAATAATGACGCCAATGTTTGGACCCGAGCTGCCAAGAAATTCGATGAAGTCGCCGAATTGCGGGGAATACCAGCTCCTCAGGATAAACAATTAGTATCCGCATATGTAGTCAATTTCAATGATGATGATAGGCGTGAAAGAATGGCAAAGCGGTTTGAAATCTTGGGTCTGCCATTGCATTTTACTGCACCTGTTTATTCGAGCGACCCAAGATTGGAAATTGAGGGTATTCCAGAAAACTCTAAAAGAACCTGCGCTATAATGTTGCAACATCTGGATAGTTTACAGCATTTTTTGGACAATACGACGACCGAATATTGTATTGTTTGCGAAGATGATATTTTAGTGTCCAAGAATTTACTGGTTGATTTACCCTCCATAATAAATAAATTTCAAGAATTGGAATTGGATGTTTTATTGTTGGGATATTTATGGCCACATTGTATCGACCCAGATGGAAATCCACATTTTTATAGGTTGGGACGAGATGAAAAATATCAATATACGCGATTACCTGATGATTTATGGGGATCGCAAATGTATATGGTTTCGCGAATACACGCCCGAAATTTGCTGAATATGTTTCCACCAGAATATGGTATTCCGGGAGATGGACGATTACCATATAATCCGGATTGGACATTGACTAAGAAAGGTAAAAGAGCATTGATTTATCCAATGCTGGCAGTAGAAGAGGGGGGTAGTAAATTGGGAGTGGGATGGGAATGCGAATTTCATCGATTATGTTATGAACGGAATTATGTGGAGGGAGTGCATCTATAGATTAAGGGAACCTACGGTTCCCTTAAGATCCCTCCCTTAAATAAATTAGTTGTAAATATTTGCATAATTAGTTGTAAATATTTAGCGGCCTTTATAGGGGGTTCTTATAATATGTGGTCTAAATCCATGATTTCATATCCCATCGCCAAGAATTTCCGTATTTTATTCGGATGCATCGCAATTTGAACCAAACGTTCCTCCATTTCGAATACTTTTGTACAATGGTTTAAACGTTCTTGGATATATTTACTCATTCCTTCGCATTGTTTATTGATACTCAATTCGCGATAATTCCACAAAAATCGATCTGAATACTTGGCAACTGTTTCAAAAGATATCGAGTCATCTTTACTAAACAAATCAACTTTAGAAGCAGGGATTTGTGGATATTTCAATGCATCTTCGATAGTAATTACGGAATGGCTGCGAGTGTTTTTTTGTAGTTTTCTAAATAAACACTTGCTGCGAGTGTTTATTTGTAATTTTCTAAATATGTTTAGATTTTGTAAAACTAATTGTTTAGACCGTGCTGGCTCATTGATAAATTCATTGATTGTGAAATCTTCAGCCGATAAAGGTGTTGACATATCAATCGACTGTGCTCGAATATAATTCCATAATATGTCCGGATGTGCCAATACATCCTCTATGGTAATATTCGGATTTTCATAAATTTTGTCATATTTCCAAGGTAAAAATGGGTATTTCAGTATATCTTGGAAATTAATCGTCGGTTTTTGTGTTATATATGACCAATCCCACTTAAAATGAGGATTGGCCAATATATCTTGGACAGTGAAAGAACAATATAATGAAACTATTGTATAATTCCAATCAAATTGAGGGTTTTGCAAAACATCTTGGAACTGTAGTTGGGGATTGGCAGAATATACAGAAAAATTCCAAGGAATTTCAGGATGTGCCAATACATCGGCCATTGTAATTGTAGGATTTCGGCTAATATATGTAAAATCTGCTTGTTCTGGAAAATGTTCCAAGATTTCTGTTAAAGTAAAATTCCTGCTTGCACATAAATTTTCCCAATCCCAGTTCAAATCAGGGTGGTCTAATACATCTTGGACAGTGATTTTATAGCCTCCTGATAACAATGCAAATGTATCCCATGGCAGTTCTAAATGTGCGAATATTTGGGATTTTGGGATTATATACCGATTACTGTTATATTGGCAAAACCATAGCAAATTCCAGGGATTATTAGGATAATTTAAAATGTTATCAAAATATACATTTGGAGATGTCGATACATAATTCCAATTCCATGGTAATTGCGGATTTGCCATGATATTGGCCAAGGTTATACCTGGATTTGTAGATAGTTTATTAAAATTCCATGGAAATTGGGGATTTTGCAAAACAATGGCGATTGTTATCAATGAATTTCCACTAATTTCATCATTGTCCCAAGATAATTGGGGATTGTCCAAGATATATTGGAACCATTTTTGTTTGTATTCATTTTCGAAGATTTTTTTCGAAATAGATTGCACTTTTGCATAATGGTTGTACATTGGTTATCAAAATCTTGGTAAATAATTAGATGATTTAATCAGATGATTTATACTATAAACTAAAGTTTAAATCATTTTATTAAGGGAACCTACGGTTCCCTTAAAATCCCTCCCTCCCTCCAAGAACTTCCTCTTGAATAAAACCTCCAAGAACTTCCTCTTGAATAAAACCTCCAAGAACTTCCTCATAAAACCGAAGGTACTGCGTAGCATGGGGGGTCGTAGGTATGCAAGGCGAATGCGAAGCCCCCTACTCCCTTAAACGGTAGGAAAATACTCCCAATCCAAATCTGCACACACATTTTTCCAAATACTATCCTGCTCTTTCTGTTTCAGCAAATCTTTCAATAAAGGAATATACGGCAAATATTGGGTCTGGTCTAGCAAAACACACAACTGATACAAAGTATATGTATAATTGAAAAAATTGGTACGGTCTGGTGGGCAATGCACTGCCCATGGTTTCTGAATTTCAATAAATAATACACACAACGTTTCGTGCAATTCCTCATTCATAATGGGCGGTTTTATACCAAAAATCGAATTAATAAATTGAATATGTTCGAAATATTTGTTTAGACCCAATTTTCGCAAAATTTCGCGCATTTTATTATAATTAATCGTGGAAATGTCTTCAATTCGTTCTTTCTTAATTCTTGCCCGAATAGCATCGATAACTTCTTCCGGTATTTGAGTAGTCTCTTTTGCTTGAAACTGGGACAAAATTTCCTTGAAATGATTTAGTCGAATATATGCAGTATATGATACTTCATTCGGAGGCTCTTTATTATTCGGTTTAGAGCTGTCCACAATATAAGTGATAAATTTCCCGCATTGCATATTATTACAAATTAAAATTCCCTCTTCATCTTGCGGTACTAACTCACCTTTATGACAACTTTGGCAAACATCGGAAGATACAATATAGTCTTGCGGATTGATGAATTCATTATTCACATTTTTCCAATATTCTTGGTACATTTTCTTAGACTGAGTGTATTTATCGGGGTCTGAACGGTCGGGGTTTTTCGAGCGCACTTTGAAAAATGAATGGAGGACATTGACTGTTTGGTTATCTTTCCCTGCTGATATTTGTTTTTTCTGTTCAAAATAATCAAAAATATATTTCGAATTGTCCAAGAGGTACCGTTTTTTCTTGGATAATAGGGTTTTTATAGTGTTTTTATGATTGGCAATTTGGTCTTTTAAGTCCATATATCTTTCAATTTCATTGCGGTCGAGGGATTTTAATAAATCTTTTTTCTGGGCGATTTCTTCTTTAATTTTTGGAATAGTTATAGTTTCAATTGTATTAAAATAATTAAGCATTTCTGTATGTTTTTCATCTAATGAGGTTAATGGCTTTGGAATATTTTTTTTAGATGCTTGCATTATACATTTTTGATAATGGTATATTTATGTATTTTAAATACATAATTATATATTCATATATATTAAATATATATCAAATAAGTAATAATATGCCTCCAAAAAATAAAAAAGGAGAAGGTGGAGGTGAAGGTGGAGGTGAAGGTGGAGGTGTTTCGGACATACAAGTTTCTGGCTCAGTTTCTGGCCCAGTAGCAGGTCCAGATGCTACCATAGTTGCTCCAATAGCTGCTCCTGTTTTTACTCCAGCAGATGAAGCCGCACATAATATTGGTATTGTTGCATTAGGAAATGGATTTGTTGTTGATAAAGATAACTATGAAAAAACATTAACTGACCATAAATATACAGATATGAAACATGATGGGCTCACATTAAAGGATAGCAGTGGACCATTTTATAACCACTTTTATGAGTTTATACCCCAAGAACCGACAGTTCAAACTTATGCAAAAAATCCCCGTTTGTTGTCGGCATTAAATGATTCGGAATTTATGAAAAATCATATATTTGAAGAAAATGGAATTACTGGTATTAATGGAATGCCAGAGCTAGTGAAATATTGTTGTGGTGGTCCACTTAATTATAAAAGTAATTATGATACGAGAAATCTTGGTAGTAATGATGCGTTCCCTCCTAAAACAATTAAAGTTAAATTAAATGGTGGAAGAGAAATTTATACATATCAAGCACGTGTACAAAATTTAAATTATTCTACAATGGGTATTGGTGGTGCGGAAGTATCGGCTGAAGGAACTTCAATTGAACGTACATTACCTCCAGACAAATTATTATCAAATTTGAGTATTAAATCTGGAAGTATATTTAATATTGATTTTCAAAATCATTTATGGGCAATATTAAAATCAGGAGCAATCACAATGCATGATTATGTAATCTATTTGATGTTAAATTCTGAAAATATAAATGATCCTGCTGGAAAATTTAATCTATTAGACTCTACATTTAAAAAATCAACTGGATTACAAAATTTAAGATTAGCATATTGTGTTTCTTCAGAAGATACAATATATCCTGCATATAATAGGGGCCGAGAAATACCAGGCCCTGATTTTTTTTCTAGGTTTGATATGACATTGAGTAATATGCAAGCGACGTATAATTTATGTGGATACATTAAAGGATTTAATGTGCAACTTTCAATAACAGATAAATCAAAAAAATTTTATGATACAGTGGTTTCAAAAGGTGATAATTCTAATGCAAATGTTCAAGCACAATTAACTTATTTACAATCAAAATATTTAGACCCAAAGGCGACAGCTACAGTAAAAAATGATTATTTATTATCAATGGCATCCGAAGCTGCAAAAAAAGGAGGAGGTGATGACCTTCAATTATTATCACATTGGTTTATTTATGGACGAAAATATAAAATAAAAAATCCGCTATTAAGTAGAGATACCGAACATGATGAAATTAAACAATTTAATAATAAAGATAATCCAATTATATTTGTATCACATGATGGACCGACTATAGTTAGAGGTTTAATTGAAGGCGATGAAATATTATTTATGTATTCAAAAATAATACAAGACCCTACTGATGATAAACTAAAAAAACATGAATTCGTAATATATTTTACTAGAGCTGAATATAAACCTCCAAGTTTCGTAGAGCAATTAAAGCAACAACTTACTGCATTTCAATCTAGTAAACCTCTTCCATATGTTTCATTTGGCAAAATTAATGTTGAAATTCAAAAAATAAATAGTTATTTTGCATTGATACGTCATAATTATGAAACATTATTTGAAGCAGCATGTAATGCAGAACCAGATATCTCAAAAGTCATAGGTTTAACACTATTTGTAAGTACTAGTGAAATAACTGAAATATTAAAATCCGCAGCAAGATTATGCATTATACGAAGTAAATTAGTTGAATTAACTCGATTAGATATATCTGATAAGTTAGATGCGTCTATTAAAACTTTTTATGAAACTTGTAAAACTAAAAGAAATGAACAATTATCTGACCCAGAAAAAAATCAAATATCTGAATATTTGACACAATATAAATTATTGCAGCAAAAAAATAATTTAATTGAAGAAATTAACTCACAGTTTTTAAATGATAATGGTACATTAAATGCAATAACAACCAAAATTATAGAAAAACACCCAGTTATATTAGCATGTGGGCTTTGGCGTACACAAGAACGAAGTAATCGTAGAGATGGCACAACAAAATCTACTATGGATAATAATACTGTATATGAAATATATTTTGAAGAATATGAAAAATATCTTTATAAGGATGAAATGATGTTATTATATCGCTCATTAGATAAATATACTCAGACCACATTATTAGGTACTCTCAAAAATAATCTTAATAATTTATTATCATTTGCAAAAATACGATTAAATCTTGAAGGAAATGAAATTTCTCAAACTCAAAGTGAACGTAAACCAATACAAATTATTCCAAAAACAATTGAAGATATTAATCTGAACACAGAAGGCATAATCGCTTTATCTCAACAAATGCCTGAAAATTCTAGCGGAATAATTGAAGACGATGGTAGAGCTGAAGGAGGTGGTGGAGCTGGTGGAGCTGAAGGAGGTGGTGGAGCTGAAGGAGGTGGTGGAGCTGAAGGAGCTAAAGGAGATAAAGGAGCTGGTGGAGCTAAAGGAGATAAAGGAGCTGGTGGAGCTAAAGGAGATAAAGGAGCTGGTGGAGCTAAAGGAGATAAAGGAGCTGGTGGAGCTAAAGGAGATACAGGAGC
>Ga0214919_10005651_pt1 | contig 17578 bp, 13 predicted proteins | sample LL1503_MetaG_FD_177994 | JGI IMG/M metagenome (GOLD analysis project Ga0214919, IMG submission 177994) | Freshwater microbial communities from Lake Lanier, Atlanta, Georgia, United States - LL-1503 | ecosystem: Environmental > Aquatic > Freshwater > Lake | place: USA: Georgia | collected...
CAAATCAACTCAAAGTAATCAAATTATCGCATTCTCTTCCAGAAGATAAGATGAATCCACGACTAGATCTAGATCTAAGTTCTCTTGTATGGTAGATAAACTAGAAAAAACTGCATCCCATTTCGAAAGAGACAAACGATTAGATTCCAATAGTTGCAAACTAATATATTTTTTCTTGTAGTAAATCGCAGAATTATTCTCTAGAAAAATATCCCGTTGTTCTTTCAAATCTGACCAGGAATCAAAATAGACAAAAAACACGGTATTTTCGGGTTGGTACCATTCTGCTAAATCGATACTGATTGCACATATTTCAGGAGATTTGCATTTCTCTTCCCAATAATACCAAGGTTCTTTTACTAATTCTAATAAAAACGTTTTCGAAGGAACGAAATAAATGATTCCATGACCTAAATTCTCCCAAAGGGATTGAATATTGGTTTGATAAGGTAAATGCAAGAAACCTAAATATTCGGAAATATGATATTCATCTTGGTATCTCTGATATCCATCATAACCATAAATATCATATTCTTGTTTGGTAAATGGTAATAAATCTTCGTAGAATCGCAAGAAAGTACCTCGATTATAAATAAATAATTTGGAATTATGAATCATGATTTTTTCTTTTGTTTCTAAACTATAATTTTGAGAGATCAAGGGAGTTAATCGGAGAAGATCTGCATTTCGAAAATGAATGCCATGAATGACAGAAGCGTAATATTGATCATAGCGATTATCTGCAAGAAAAAATACGCGAGGATGATTGGATCGATCTGCGTACAAAGTGGCATATTGTTGGTCTTGGATATGCCATGCTCCCCAATCAAATCGATTCGTAACATACACGACGATATTCATGGAATGATCTTCAATATGTTGTAAAAAAGGTCGGGCATACATGGAAGTGTCGGTGAAAACGAGGGTTTGATAACGAGAAGGATATTCTCTCGTTTGATAATCGGTCCAAATCTGAGAGGCGTGTTCTTCGGTGATATGTAATGGAAATGCACACGTTTCGGTGACGATTTCTTTACCTAAATAGGCAAACACATTTTGTATATTTCTAGTGGTTCCTGAATGATTAGTAATATGTAAAAAATGCATAACTTATATCAAAGCTAAACATTTTTTTATGTTTATTATATGGTTGAACATTTGGATGATTTTAGCAGATACGTTGGATAAATGGCAAGAAATTATTTAAATTGTTCAACATGGTTCTTTCATGTGGTGTTTCATGCATACCTACCATACAAGGAGTATGCATCGCAAATCCAACGGCTAATGGACCAGAAAGACCCGCTACTAATAATTTACAAGATGCAAGAATCACACACAATTCGGTAAAACTAGTCAAAACATGACATGGAACGGACGATAATCCGGTGGTTTGTACAAAATGGACATAGTGTGAAGGATCCATGGTAATAAATACTAATTTATCGCCATATGTTTGGTATATTTCTTGAAAATTAAAATATGCCGAATAACGATAAGAAGTGGTATTGATAACGACTTTATTTTCCCATTTAAGATCTTTAGAAATGGATGTAGGTAATGTGATCCATGGATGTTTTCCCCAAGAAATATGATAAGTGCCATGATAAATAAACCACCAATTATCAAAGAATAAATAAGGGCTTTGTCTCCAATCGTTTAGATTAATATCAAATCCTCTGTCGGTTTCTGGACGATAAATAGAAAAAGAATAGATATAATTTTGTTGGCTAATAATTTCAAACATATCATCATATGCTTTTTGCATACCAAACCGAAATTCATCTCCTCCACATTGTTCAGAAAGAAATAGAATTCCTTTTCTTCCAGTTTCATAATATTTTTCTTTCATAACGGAAAGAGAATGAATAGAATCGCCAAATCTACCTCCATTCACATATCGAATAGGTTCTAATGAAAACACGGTTTGTAACGGTTTAGAAATCACGTAATCTGCAAGAATAATATTCGTTTCTTCTACCGAAGGTGACTGAATATATTGAATCGATGGAATCTGGATGATTTTCGAGAGAATCGATTCGAATTCCGCATCTATGTGAAGAATATCATACGAAATACTTAAATAAAACAATTCCGATAATTTCGAAAATAAAACGTCTTCATTTTCTATGGTAACAAAACAAGACGAAACGGCATAACTTTTCTGTTCTTGTATAGCGGAATCCAATAAACGATTAAAGAAATATTTCAATCGGAATCGTTTTTGGTTATATTCGAAAATATCATGAGCCAAAGCAGCATATCCTAAAAACGAGTTCGGATCCATGTTTTTAATTTCATCGGTCATATTCCAAATCGATTCATTGACAAATGCCAATAATTTATAAAAAAAAGGTAATTGTGCGGTATAAGTTTGGATTTCGGAAAGAGCATCGATTTCTTTTTGGATTTCTTCTAATTTAACTGAATCTGTTATTTTCTTGCGTTTTAATTCCAAGATAGAGAATTTATCGATGGCTTCTCCAATCGATACTTCTAGTTTCATTATGATGTTGTGTTTTACAATAAATATAATAATATAAAATTATAAAGGTTTATATTATTTTACACCGTTAAACAATATACACTGTTGAACAATACAAATGGAACGTTTTTTCTAGACGAATTCTCTCAAAATATCTTCGATGGTATATTTGGGTTTCCATCCTAATTCGTGTAATTTTCGGGAATATCCAGAAATATGAATAGGAGAAGATTCGATTCCATTCGTATTTTCAGTCTGAATATGAATCACTGCTAAACCGGTATTCTTGTCATAATAGCCGGTATAATTCTCTCGTTTCTCCAAGAAAATATTAAAATTAGCATACATATCCATGACGATTTTTTCGACTTTGTAGGAATACTCACCAGAAAGGATATAATTATCACTAATGGAAGGAATGAGAATTCGTTGAAATGCATCGGCTACATCTGCTGGATGTACCATATTTCGGAAGGAATCGAGACTACCTAAGGTCAAAGGTTCTCTCGTTCCTCCATTGGACCATTCTCTTGCATGTTTAGCGATTTTATTTAATAAGAAATCGCCGGTTTTCTGGCTCGATTCGGTGGTGAAAAGTACGACATTCGAAAAGGTATATCCGTACGTCTCTCGATAAAAATCGACCATCGAAGACCCCATTATTTTCGCAATGGAATACGGATGGGTATGATATTGGTATTTATCATTTACTCCTTCTTGTATATCATAAGTACGATGTCCATTATAAACAATACTACTAGAAACATTCAGCATTTTCATATGTTTCCATCCGTGACGATGAATAATATCGCAAATATAAGCGGTTAATAATCCATTCGATTGTAACGTTTCTATTGGATTTCTAAAAGCATAAGTCGAGGAAGAAATCGATGCTAAATGGAGAACAACATCCGGTTTCACGGTTTCTAACACGGATTCTAGAATATCGCGATTATTCATATCAAAAGAGAAAACCGTATTCTTTTGTTGCGTGTCGGTTGGAAGAGATCGTTGAATACCATAGAGAGTATATTCTCCTCGGAATTTCTCTTGCATATATTTCCCAAGAAATCCACTTGCACCGGTAATCACCATTCTAGGTAAAGTACTGACGATTTCAAAGGTAGGAAAAGGAAAGATAAGTTGTCCTCCTCCTGCTAAATATTCCGATTCACGTGCAACGATTTCTTCTCGGAAATGCCAAGGTAAAACCAATAAAAAATCAGGAGGATTGGCACGCATAGTTTCTTCTAGAATAATTTCAATTCCAGTCGAAGTCATTTTACCGACTTTTCGTGGATTTCTCTCGACTGCATATGGAATCAATGTCTGGTCTATATTTGCATATTGCAATAAACAATTCCCTTTAGTAGAAGCGCCATAAATATGTACTGTCTTACCATTTTTATGTACCACCGTCTCTAGAAAATCCACTAATTTCTTGATTTCATAATCACATTTCTCCATAAAACGAACAAAGGTATTTTCAGAAAAAATGCCGTAATCCAACTCTTCTTGTAAAATGCAAGAAATCAATTCGGTACATTCTTCGAATTTAGGGGAATTCTTTTTAGCGAAATATACACGGAAACTACCCCCATTACAATCATTGAATTTCACATCTATGATTTTGAAACCCGCACGATCCGCGATTTCTTTGACGGGAGACAGAGAATAATATTCTAGATGTTCATGACAAATCGTATCAATACTATTGGAACGCAACATGGTTAATAAATAACTCTGTTCGCAAGTCCAAATACCATCTTCTTCTAGAATCGCATGAATATCTTTAGCGAATTGAACTGGATCTGGTAAATCATAAAACATGGAAATCGAACTGACGATTTTAGCACGTCTATCGACACCATATTTTTCTTGGAAATTCACAAGAGTAAAATAAGTGGGTAATAATTCCACCTCACCATAATACTCTTGGAATTGGGTTCCAGTAGGATCGACGCCAATACGATGCAAAGTACTAGAATAATAATTCAACATGGTCGCATCATTACTACCAATATCCACAACGGTATCTCCTTCTTGCAAATCTACTTTCGAGAGAATTTCTTCTTGATACGCTTTCAAATGGGTACGCATGGTATTACTAATACCGGAACGATACCCATATTCGTGTTCATATAATTCGGCGGAATCAGTGGTTTCTCTCAATTGAATCAAACTACATTGACGACACATACACAAGACGATCGACGTTTTAGGAGTGGAAAAATCGCCATAGGTAGGAAAACGAGAAGTGATTACTTGTTCTCCTAAATCAATGACATTTACTAAATCGGCACTTTTACAAATCCGACAATTCTCTAGAATCGAAACAATGGACATTTTTTTGTAAAAAAAACCATAAAAATCTTTATATGATTTTTCCGTATCAAAGATTCTGGATTCTCTCGATGATATCTTGCGATTTTAAACTTTGATCTGTTTTGCAAGAACGAATCCTTTCAATATCAATTAAATCCGGATGTACATACCAATCTTCAAATGGTTTATATCCACCTTCCCAATCGACCAATACATCTGGAAACACGAGTTCGTATCCTCTTTTTTGGAAAATCTCTCTAGAAAGATTCCGAGTATCATAATAATCGCCACGATAAATATCGTGTTCAAAAGTAACCGTAGCGAAGGTATAATGATCGAAAACCGTATTATCTAATAAAAATAAGGTATCTAACGTGGATTTATTATCAACATCTAAGTCTAATTGTAAATAGTCGATATGTGTAGGAAAGGAATGTTTTTCTAGTAGTCCTTTATAATCCACTTTGGTGGCATCTTGAATTTGATAAATAGACAGAGGTCTATCGATTTTATATAAAGATTCAAAATAAGGATCGTATTCAATCATCAGACCTTTCCATTGATATTGGGATTCTAATAAATACGTATTATTATGAGTAATAGGATGATTCGCACCGATTTCTAAAAAAGTACCATTTACTTTCTTGCGGTTCATATACAAGGCGAATAAATCTTGGTGAGTTTGACTAAACGATTTCATATTTTATTTCTAATAAATAAAAAATAAAATATATATATTGTAAAAATACAAGAGGTTTATATCCTTTTTCTAAAATAAAATCAAGAAAATATCTAACGATAAGAAAGTAAATAATTATACGCAATAAAGTTCAATACTTTCAGTGGAATGGCGTATTTATAACGCATTTGAATATCAGGATATATTTCAGATTGTGTAATTAAATGATGTATGGACATTTCTGCGCGAATATCGCTTTCTGGTATATTTTGTTTTATTTGCAAAATCCGTTTTTCCATGGAGGGATTAAATGGATACCGACCAAACCAGAAAATAAAGATATCATTTACCATATGCATAGGATGATGCGTGAGATGCCGTCCTACGGTATAATTTCCGTTTTTATGATTATGAATATGTCTAGCACCTCTACTATACGCAAACATTACATCTGGATGCAATAAAGAACTGAATAATTCTTGTAAAGAATTCGGATAAAAATCGGCACGTAAAGAATATGCGGAAATTTGATTCGCAGATAGAGAAATAGGAGATGGTATTTGTTGAAAAATGGATTTAATCGGAGTAACACTACATAAAAATTCCGTCGTATTCAATACGATTTTGATTCCTTCAATTTCATTTTCTAATTCGACAAATTCTCTATCAATATCAAACGCCCCAAATTTTTCATTTTTAGAAGTAATAATAGTCCAAGTCGGACATATGGCTCTACAAATCTCCATAGATCTATCCGTACTTCGATAATCGACAATAATACCGTGATCAAATATTTTTTTATGGTGTTCTAACCAGAAAGGTAATAAATATTCTTCATTAAACACATTGGTCAAAACCGTCATTTTAGTACTTGTATTAGTACTCATTTGTTTCTAACAAGACAATAATACTATTTATACATTTTTTTATATAGTAAAAGACAAGAATAATAACATAAATAAAACAAGAGACAATAAATATAAAATGAAAAAAGTTCTGTTTTTCAATCATAAAATCGAGAAATGTGGAGTATATCAATATGGACGTCGTGTATATGATATTCTTGCAAAAACGCAAGAAATCGAATATATTTACAAAGAAATCGATTGTTATGACGAATATATTCAAATCCTATCTCCTGAAGGATCATGGTCGGCAGATGCCATTATTTATAATTACCATGATTCGACAATGGGTTGGTTAAATGGTCATACGATTCAAAAAAGAGTAAAGAATATTGGTATTTCGCACGAATCGCAAGAATATATGTTTGACATTAAAATCAACATTGATCCGACGTTTGCAGAAACGGAAGGAGAACGATATACCATTCCACGTCCTATTTACGAAAATATCGATGAAATCGTGGCGACTCCTATTGAGGATAGTACTAGAAAAGAATTCATCGAAAAATACCAAGACGCCGGTCTCCCTATCATCGGTTCTTTCGGATTTGGTTTTGATGATAAAATGTTTTGGCGATTGATTGAAATGATCAACAATCAATATGACGAAGCGATTATTAAATTTGTGATTCCGATGGCGCATTTTGGCGGGAATATGGATGCGATCTATCAAATGGTTCAAGGATGTTATAGTGTTCCTCGAAAACCGGGAATTCAATTAATGATAACGCACGAGTTTTTCACCAATACGGAATTATTACAATTCTTACATTCCAATACGATGAATATTTTCTTGTATAAACCTTGCACCAATCGAAGTATTTCTAGTACAATAGATTATGCCTTATCTGCAAGAAAACCCATCGGTATTTCGGACAGTCATATGTTTCGGCATATTTATTCGGATGCCATTTCTGTATATAAACGAGGAATTCCGGATATATGTAAAGATTCTCTCGAAACCTGTCGCCCTTTTTTAGAAAAATACAGTAATGAAAATATGCGCGCAAAATTCTTAGAAATCGTCTTTTCGGTTGTTCCTTAGTCGTTCCTTCCTTAGTCGGTCGTTCCTTCCTTCCTTAGTCGGTCGTTCCTTTCTTCCTTAGAAAAGAATATACTATATTATAATAGTATATTCTGTTTATGAATTATTATATTATAGGTATAGGTGCTGCAATACTAATAATTTGCGTTTTACTTTATAAGTTATATTCTTATTTATTTCCAGAGAAAAGTAAAGTATCTAGTAAAAATTATTTATTTAATCCAGCTATACAATCCATTCCACTAGATGGATTAAAAAATCCAACATCCAACACATATTCGATAGAATTATGGTTATATATAAATTCACTTCCTAACACCGAAACAGCTATATTTAGTTATAGTCCATCGAATTCCGTTTCTCTTATAATAGATCCCAATAACATATTAACATTTAAGAATACAGAGAAAAAAGAACAAAGTATGAAAATCTCGAATATTCCGCTACAAAGATGGGTATATATCGTGATAAATGTGAAACATACTTTAGTGGAAATGTATATCGACGGGAAATTAGTCGATTCTAGTAAGATTCCGTCAAGATATATAAATTCTATTTCTTATAACGATACTATCACTTTTGGATCGATAGATGCATATATTGCCGGAATGAATCGAAATACAAAACTCTTGGATTCGGAAACGATAGAGAAACAATATTATAAAGACAAGAAGGATTTACGCGGTTGAAGATTTTGAAATGTTCAAGAACAGCTAATTTATAAAAAGAATTTCACATGAGAAACATCGGTTAAAGATCCTGGGAAAGCCTTTTCTAAGAAATCGCGTAGTTTTCTCTCAGATGTATCGGTACTATAATGCGCCTTCCACCATTTTTTAGGAGAAATTTTATCTATTTTACCCAAGAGTGCATCCAAAGATAAACGAATATCGTATTCGTCTTTAAAGAATTCTCCTGTTTCGGGTTTCACATATTTCGCACCACAGACAATATTTCGATTCATTAATACCGGAACATCTTTAATCAATGCTTCGGCTATCACTCGTGGAGAAGCATCATATACATTCGGAACAAACAAGAAACGTGATTGTGTTAATTTTTGTTGGAAAACATGATAGTCTAGCATATCCGTTACTTCGACTTTATCTCCGAATTCTTCTTCCAATCCACACCCAACTCTCCCAACAATCAATCCTTTTAATCCATATTCATTTATCATGATTTTAAAACATTCTCTTGCAAGACGGAAATTACGATTGACGGCATTCCAACCATCTAATGGGCATTTATCATCGTCTTTTAAACAAGAATAAATAAAATCATATTTCTTTTCTGCTGGCGGATCTGTCTCTGTATTTGCATCATAAAAATCAGATTCACTCATTTCAATGAGATTGTGTTTGGGGGTAAAACCATATTCTTCTGGATCACGGAAACACGTTAGCCAGTTTTTAATATTCCCAAGATAATCAAATGTATCGTTTTTCGTATCCGCGTCTCCGGTTCCATCCGCGATTTTTTTCGGGAATGTTTTATAGGCTGTAATTCCAAAAACGTGAATACCATTTTTTACGTATTCGAAATATTTTTGTTTAGTGGGTTCATCTCGGAAAAAGGCAGACACGGCTGCGAATGGTAATATATTTCCGGATTTGTCTTGAAAATAACGGAAAGGAAAATTGCGTTTATCTTTATCTGCTTCTAAAATCTTCAAATAATCCGAATTACTTGAATTTGCATTTTCAAAGGATTCTTTTTTGGAAATATACAATGGTGCAAAAAGAACATGTACTAAATATACAAAAAACAACAAGACTAATATTACGAATACAACTGCTAGAATAGAATACTCCGACAGATAACCCACCTTTTTGTTTCTAGACATTTCTTGTATAATAATATCATATAATAATAATTTTACAATAAATAATGGTATAATTATTGTAAAAAACCGACTTCTAAATAATAAGTATATTCGTAAATGATAATGATACAAGAGAGAAAACAAATCAATGATGTAATTGTAAAACAGCCGGATATTTTTCTTGCGCAATCTCCATAATATATTCCGAACGAAGAATTTTGTCTTTTTGTAGAATGGTAGCGCATTCTTTTATCATCTCTTTACAATTCTTCACAATAAAATAAGAAATACTATAAGCATCTTGAATTAAATGGACGACTTCATTATCAATCCGTTCTTTGTATTTCTCACTTAAGGATGGATAAATCAAATTACGACCCATGCCATAATATACGACCATTTTTTCGGCTAATTTCAACGCCTCTTCGAAATCATTGATAGCACCAGTAGTAACGGAGACATTATAAAACACTTCTTCTGCAATACGACCGGCAAGAAGAATCATTAAATGTTCGAATAACGATTCACGAGTATATAAACCACCAATGGAAGATTCGAAAATAGTATATCCAGGACTTTGAGGAGAAGATAAATTGATAACCACTTTCGTCATTTTTGCATGATGTTTCGACAAGAGACCAACAATTGCGTGTCCCATTTCATGAATCGCGATTTTTTCCAAGATGGAATCGGAAAATGGATGTTCGTTCGGTTGCCATCCTGCAATAAAACGATTCATAACACTTTCAATATCCTGCATCGTAAAGAAGGTTTTATTCTTCCGTATAGCTAATAGCATGGCCTCATTCAATAAATTTTCTAGTTGAGAACCAGAAAGTCCTTGTGTAATTTCGACTAGATCTGTAATATTAACGGATTCTATATCGTGCGGTTTTCCTTTAATATGTATTTTCAAAATGGCTTCTCGTGTAACTGCATCAGGTAATCCAATGTAAATCCGTTTATCAATTCGTCCCGGACGGATGAGCGCCGGATCCAGTAAATCCGCACGATTGGTCGCACCAATAATAAAAATACCGGCGGTGGATTGGAATCCATCCATATTCACAAGAAGTTGATTCAAGGTTGAATCCCGTTCCGAACTAGAAGCATCCCCATCATTCGACCGTTTTCTCCCGATTGCATCAATTTCATCGATGAAAATCACACACGGAATATTTTTCTTGGCCAATTCAAAGAGTTCTCGTACCCGAGATGCACCAACCCCGACGTATTTTTCTTGGAATTCACTACCACTAACGGCAATAAAACTCGCATTGGCTTCTCCTGCCAATCCTTTGGCTAATAATGTCTTGCCATTTCCCGGGGGTCCTTCCAGGATCATTCCTTTTGGTGTTCGTATATTATACGCTTGGTATTTAGTATAATTCTGCAAGATATCAATACATTGATTCATTTCTTGTTTTATATTTTCATATCCACCGATATCTTTAAAAGTGATTGGATAGCTATCTAGGATTTCAAAATTTTCGGATTTTTTTTTGGTTTCGCCTCTACCTCTTCCAGAGTTATCTGAATTGAATCCTTGGAAACCATACAATTTCGATTTATTTCTGGTATGTGGATCTTTTCTAGAAGGATAGGTTTGTTGATTAGATACTACGAATATCTCGGGAATATCATAATCTGGTTCTTCTACCTCCTCTGGATATTCGATATTGACTTCATAATCAAAATAATAAGATTGGTTCGAAATATTATTCGAAATATTCTGAAACAGTTCTAAAAATTCTTGTTTTGTTTGTATCTTTTGTTTTTCGATTTCTCTTCGTTTCTCTTTCGATTTATACTTCTTATTATCCCTTTCTCCATTACCCAACATAGCAGAATCTCGAAACGAAATATTTTTCGAATTCAATCGTTTGATATATTCTTCGAAATAATGATTCGAATATGGGAAATTGGTTGTGCGAGGTTTCATTTTAGGAGTAATTACAGGCGGTATAAAATCGTTAATATTTGAATTATTCAAAGGTATAAATGGATGTTTAGAGAATTTATCGGTACCCCAGAAAGTAGTAATGGGTAGATGTGGATGCGAATACGGATTCGGTAAAAACCCATGTATAACCCCAGAAAGACTAACGAGAGAAATTGCAAGAAAATACATCCTATTTGTTTCTTGCATATTATCTCCAGACGACTTTATATTTATACAGTTAAACATTTTATATCAATCAGTTATCATATCATGGTGTATAAATATTATTTTCTGTAAATGTAATATAATATAATATAATATAATTATGAATAAAAATAATAATGTTTGTTATACTGGGTTTAATTCAGTAAAAACCGGTAATTATACAAGAAAAAAATATTTAGAAGCTATGAATAAAAATTTTAAAAAGGAATGTTCTGTTTATATGAAATCTTTAAAATGTAAATCGTGTAAAAAAAGTATAGAAATGAATAACAAAGTAGTTAAAAAACAAATAAATGCACAATTAAAAAACAAAACATACAAAATGACGAATAATACAGAAAAAAAATTATTTAAACAATTAAGTAAATGCAAAAGATGTAAAAATAACAAAACAAAAAAGTGTAATTTAAACAATTATCTATTATTTTCAGGAGCTGAATTGGGCAAATGTTAAAAATATTTTTATCCTATTATAGATGGCATCGAATGTGCCATTTACACCGTTGAACAATAAAATCGAATAATCATAGATACATATCTCGACAAACCCAATAATCATAATACGTCCTACTTTGGATTTTTTTCCGTTCTTCATAATAACGATGATATACTTTTAAAATCGGAATGTTATCTTGTAAGATATATTTATTGTAATTCAAGCATTGGTGTTGGAGACGAATATCTTTTTTCTTCTCCTCGGGTACCATTTGTCCTAATAAACCCGGACCAGTTACTGCCAAATCGTTCTCCCCATAAAATCGTTCTCTCGTATATTTGACAATTTGGTTAATAGTATGCAAGAAAATCGGATTGTTTGGTTTTGCCACAATGAACCCGTTATAGATACTGAATTGATTCACATCAAAAACATAATATTCTTTGGTCGTATCTAGGCAAGAAAATCGAAATCCATTTGTACATTCGTATTTCATATCTAGATAGATTCCGCCATATTTATACAAAATACAATATCGCCACAAATCCGATTTAAATGCGAACGGAATAATAGAATCGAAAGTAGTCAATACTTTGGTTTCGAAATTCTCTCGGATGAATTCTCTTGCAGTATCTAGAAAAAATAATTGATATTTGAATTCCGGATGTTGGTTTTTTAGAACTTCGGTTCGAAGAATCATTTGTTCGGTGACGTCTTCAGGAGAATGCCATAATTGGAATATTTTCTTAGGCCAAAAATTCTCATTCAAAGCTCCAATATGTTCTATAAATAGAGTTAGGTCAGAAGATAACGACTTCCTTCGTGTTCGTATCAAATGATACGGCGTTTTTTCATCCATGATTGGTTGTAGATCCATCCATTTTACATATTTTTCAAATGTATTTTTAACCACTGGATCATTCGTATCGTTCATAATAAGAATAGAATCATCTTGCATGAACCGACATACATGAAATAAATCGGATTCTAGATGTTCAAGAGAATGCGAACTATCGATATGAAAAATATGATACTTTCTTGCCGGTAGTTTGGGTAAAACATGAATACTATCTCCAAGAAAAAAACGGATTCTATCTCCGAAAGTCTCTCGCATCTGTTCATAACATGCATAGGTATATCGATGAAACCCAATATCGAAACATGTAATATGTACTCTGGGATCTGCAAATAAACACAATAATGCCGAAAATCCGGCATTGAACCCGATTTCAACTATTTGAATTTCGGTATGAGTCGAATCGAAAGAAGATATTATTTCTAGTAGATTATATTGTTTTTGTGAGAAATCCGTACAAAGATCCGTGGTTTCGTGATGGAAAAATATATTTCCTTCTAGTTTTTCATCGACGTTTTGTGTTATTGGAATCAAAAATTCATAAATATATTTTTGAGTGGTTTCAATAACCGTTTGTGAATAATTAGAAGGAGACATATATATTTTGAAATACAATGAAATATATATGTTTTTTAGAAAGGTTTATATTATTTTCCGGGATACGAATTCATGTTATACCATGGAATATTGGCGTAAAATACCATTAGAGTCTATTACATCGATTAACTTTTTATCTTGATTTTTATCTTGATTTTTATCTTGATTTTTATTAAATAACGAATTACCTCTACCATTATTATTTTTTCCATTATTATTTTTTCCATTATTATTTTTTCCATTATTATTTAATAGACAATTCTGGGTGGATTGTTGGTCAATATCCTCTTCCAGGGGAGTAGTAGTAGCATATGGAATCGTCATTGGTTGATTTTTCTTTAAAAGTTGTGTCGGTATCCCCATCTTATAATCCTGATAAGTATTCGAATAGTTGTCGTCAAAGGCATTATTACCGGAAGAATTGGAAGTATTATTACGTTTTAGATTCATCTTATTACTTTTTTGCATATCATATTTTTCTGTAACATATGGTTTCATCATTGGTAAATTTTGCTTTACAATTTGATTCGGTATGTTTGTATTATTGACAGGTGTATAATTGAGAGATGTATTTGAGTTGTTGTCGGTATAAGTAACATTATCTAAATGATTATTCATTGGCTTTTTTTCAATATTTAGATTTTTAGTATAAGAATTATATATATTCTTTTTATTAAATTTAGTATTAACATAGTTAGGAATATTCATTGAATTTTTTTCATCTATATTGTTGTTTTGTACGCTTATATTATTAGATTCCGAATAATCCATATCAGAATCGTTATTCATAGTATCATCTATTGAATCTATCGGTGTTGCACTTGTTATTGGAGCATAAGTAGGAGATGTAATAGTTGCGTCTGCACTTGCACTTGCACTTGTTATTGGAGCATAAGTGGGAGATGTAATAGTTGCGACTGTGCTTGCACTTGCACTTTCACTTGTTATTGGAGCATAAGTGGGAGATGTAATAGTTGCGGCTGTGCTTGCACTTGCACTTGTTATTGGAGCATAAGTGGGAGATGTAATAGTTGCGGCTGTGCTTGCACTTGCACTTGTTATTGGAGCATAAGTAGGAGATGTAATAGTTGCGACTGTGCTTGCACTTGTTATTGGAGCATAAGTGGGGGATGTAATAGAAGCATATACTAGAGAAGTAATAGGTGCATAGGTTAAAGAAGTAATAGGAACAGTTTTAGTAGGAGTAGTAGTATTCATATGAGTGGTTGTATTCATAGGAGTGGTTATATTCATAGGAGTGGTTGTATTCATAGGAGTAGTTGTAGTAGGTGCGGTCGTAGGTTTTGTAGTAGTATTCATAGGAGTGGTTGTAGTAGGTTTTGTAGTAGTATTCATAGGAGTGGTTGTATTTATAGGAGTGGTTGTAGTAGGTTTTGTAGTAGTATTCATAGGAGTAGTAGTATTTATAGGAGTGGTTGTAGTAGGTTTTGTAGTAGTATTCATAGGAGTAGTAGTGTTCATAGGAGTGGTTGTAGTAGGTTTTGTAGTAGTATTCATAGGAGTAGTAGTGTTCATAGGAGTGGTTGTAGTAGGTTTTGTAGTAGTATTCATAGGAGTAGTAGTATTTATAGGAGTGGTTGTATTAATTGGAGTGGTTGTAGTAGGTTTTGTAGTAGTGTTCATAGGAGTAGTAGTATTTATAGGAGTGGTTGTATTAATTGGAGTGGTTGTAGTAGGTTTTGTAGTAGTATTCATAGGAGTAGTTGTAGTAGGTGCAGTCGTAGGTTTTGTAGTAGTATTCATAGGAGTAGTTGTAGTAGGTGCAGTCGTAGGTTTTGTAGTAGTATTCATAGGAGTAGTAGTATTCATAGGAGTAGTAGTATTCATAGGAGTAGTAGTATTCATAGGAGTAGTAGTATTCATAGGAGTAGTTGTAGTAGGTGCAGACGTAGGTTTTGTAGTAGTATTCATAGGAGTAGTAGTAGCTATTGGTGCCATTTGTTTAACTATTGGGGCCATTGTTTTAACTATTGGTGCCATTGTTTTAACTATTGGTGCCATTGTTTTAACTATTGGTGCCATTTGTTTAACTGTTGGAATATTTATATTGGAAGAAGACCCCCCAGCCCTAGGCGCAGCAGCACCTTCTATAACAGAATGATCATAACAACATATAAATATTAAAAATAAAAATAATAAAAACAGAATCACGTAAATATCTTTCTGTTTCATATTACAATAAACATATATTATTTACATAGAATATATATTATAAAAAAACACGTTCAACGTAATTCAACCGAAAACACTTTTGATGATATGAAATTTCGCATTCCATATTACATTTCGTATCTCCTTCTTCTAAAGCAACCATCGGATAAATAATCGATTTATTACCATATTTGGTGATAGTCCAATCTGGACTAAACGGTTTAGATAGCGATATCGAACCAATCGCATATTCAATCGTGTATTTTTGCAAGAGAAATTTCGCATGGTTTCTAGACATCATATACATTTGTGATCCCCATAAATCATCCGGATAATCATGATAAGAATATTTAAAATTCCTGGCTTTCAAAGGATAATAATGATTGTCATCAGTAATACGATAAGGTACTAGATATCCCATTAATAATATATCCAATTTCAATGATTCATACGTTTGTATAATTTCGGGAAGATCATTTCCTAGATGTTTGGATACCACAATATCATCTTCACATACTACACAATATTCTCCATCCGTCTTTTCTACAAAATGACGAATCGAATCTAAATGTTGTAACATAATCGCCCATGTTCGTTTTTCGAAAGTAATACCCTCTATTTGTAAGCGAGTATCCGTAGTTTCCACTGGATCCATAAACGTCATATTTAATCCCAATATATTCCAACGATTCGTCATTTTTTCTCTACGTTCTTCATCTTTGTAATTAATACAATAAAAACGTACGAGTTCGTTTAATTTTGGTTTATTCAATAGAAGAGATTCCATTTTCGAATTCGTTACAAATAAAAGCATAACCATTTTATATTTTTTTCTTGCACTAATTCCAAGAAAAAAATATTGTTTCCTTTATCGATTATTCGTATTGGTTGGAGTTTTTCTATGGCATTTATGATGTTTGTTGCATTTGTGGCATCTACGACAACTGTGACAGGTTTGACATTTATGTGGGGTTGTGGTTGGCGGAACCGTTGTTTGGTATGGAGCACAATTAGAAGTAGGGCAAGCACTTGTAAAAGTAGTGGGTGCGCTGGTGTTTGCACAATTAAAGGTAGGACATGCACTACTTGTATTTGGAGCATAAGTACTGCCTTGGCTCATAGTTGGAGCATAAGTACTGCCTTGGCTCATAGTTGGAGCATAATTACTGCCTTGGCTCATAGTTGGAGCATAGTTACTGCCTTGGCTCATAGTTGGAGCATAGTTACTGTCTTGGCTCATAGTTGGAGCATAGTTACTGCCTTGGCTCATAGTTGGAGCATAAGTACTTCCTTGGCTCATAGTTGGATCATAGTTACTGCCTTGGCTCATAGTTGGAGCATAAGTACTTCCTGGAATCGTGGTTGGAGCATAAGTACTTCCTGGAATCGTGGTTGGAGCATAAGTACTTCCTGGAATCGTGGTTGGAGCATAAGTACTTCCTGGAATCGTGGTTGGAGCATAAGTACTTCCTGGAATCGTGGTTGGAGCATAAGTACTTCCTGAACTCATATTCGGAACATAGGTATTTCCAACAGTCGTGGTAATACTAGTCATTGGTAAAGTTAAAGCCGAAGATATAATATTTCCTAGGATATCACCATACATTTGCATATTATTGACTAAATTAGATACCGGTACATTAGCAATAATATCCATCGTCTTAGTCAATACTGCTGCTGAGCTCATTAAAGCATCTGTAGTATCCATATTTGGGTTTAATTTATAAGCCTGAAGTTTAGATTTGACATCATTAATTTGGCTATTTAAATCGGAGCCAAATGGTTCTTTAGTTATCAATGATAAATTATTTTTAATTTCCTCAAGTTTATTATCTGCTATTTTTATTTGGGAATCTACTATACTTACAATTTTTACATCCACCGCAGGGTTCAAGGTAACAGCAGAAGACAATCCATTATTATACATAGTAGTACTAGTGGTTGGAATACTGGTGAATGGAGTACTAGTGGTTGGAATACTGGTGAATGGAGTACTAGTGGTTGGAATACTGGTGAATGGAGTACTAGTGGTTGGAATACTGGTGAATGGAGTACTAGTGGTTGGAATACTGGTGAATGGAGTACT
>Ga0214919_10005652_pt1 | contig 17576 bp, 14 predicted proteins | sample LL1503_MetaG_FD_177994 | JGI IMG/M metagenome (GOLD analysis project Ga0214919, IMG submission 177994) | Freshwater microbial communities from Lake Lanier, Atlanta, Georgia, United States - LL-1503 | ecosystem: Environmental > Aquatic > Freshwater > Lake | place: USA: Georgia | collected...
AGTTGGGGATTTTTTATTTACAACGATTTGGGTGAGAAGTTTATGCCGATGTATATTTTCAAGTGAAGAATGATCGTAGAAAATAACTGTCGGTGAACCCCTCAACTCCCACAACAGAAATCCTCAATGAAAGTTGGGGATTTTTTATTTACAACGATTTGGGTGAGAAGTTTATGCCGATGTATATTTTCAAGTGAAGAATGATCGTAGAAAATAACTGTCGGTGAACCCCTCAACTCCCACAACAGAAATCCTCAACGAAAGTTGGGGATTTTTTATTTACAACGATTTGGGTGAGAAGTTCAAATGCTGGAAGAGAGTTTGTAAGATTTTTATTTTTAGATGCATGGAAAATGTATAATTCATCCATTTTTTTTTTATTCCGATCAATTATACAGCATATCAATTAATCGCTTATCAATCTCGGCAAATTCTGTGGTAGTTGTCCATCCTTGGTAAAACATGCTTTCAGGGTAAACGTAAGAATCGTTAGATAAGCCAAGAGATTGAGTTAACTCTTCACGTAGAAGATGTTTTTGAGCTTCCTGATTATCCGTAGTTCTAATCATATCTACATACATAGAACCATGCGTAGTAGACGCCTCAAAGTATCCCCAATTGTGTAATAAAATATCTCGATTAATTGAAGGGTAAAGCTTGATGTAATCATCCATTGAGCCTAAATAAATGATGAAATTCGCTTGTGATTGTTGTTTCACTACTTCAATGTTTATTGGGTCAATAAGGTCATTTAACTCTTTTACAATTTTATTTAGTTCTTCTGTCAAGTAATCTGGACAAAAGCCAATACAATAAATCTTCATGTCTTCCGTCCAACGGTGCGGAGAATCGTGAATAACATCTCGAAATTCCTCTCGTAAAGCAATCTCTTTGAAATAATCATTTGTTTCTTCATCATAGCGGCTATAATCAATGATCACCTTCGCCATTTTCTTGTCTGTTGAAGATTGATTCCCTTCAATCGCATTTTTAATCTCGTTAAAATGATGGCTGAGAAAAGTGTTGGACTTTACATACGCGATTATTCTTGTTGGAATTTGAAACGACATCAAGAAAAACACGAACAAAATGAATATCCCGAATTGGATAAGTTTATTTATCATAGAACTACTTTTCGACTCTAACGCCTACTTATTAGGCTGTTACATAATAAAAAAATCTAATCTTGAAGCTTTTAAAGTTTTGTTAATTGATTTATTTAAGTCAGTCATACAATTCTTGAAAGATAAAATCCTTGTTGCGTTCCGGATTTTTTTATTATATTTAACCAACCTAACCTGACACTATGAATCAATTTTACGCCCTGGTAATTAGTATATTTATTGCCTCTTCTGTTTTTTCACAAAACATACCCTTACAAAATCAAACGACCATTAAGAATGGTACTAAAAAGTCTGAGAATGTCATTCAGCTGCTTCCGTCTACCCCTTTGCCAAAATATGCTATGGTGCGAGGACAAGGATTTGGAAACAATCAGTGTTTCTCGCATGAACTTACCAAAAAATACTATGAAAGTATTGGTAAGTGGCAGGATTTCAATGAAAGTTATTTGGATGATCTTGCCAAATTAAAACCATCTCCTACTGATAAAACACCAGGTGTAAATACCATTGCTGTGATTTTTCATGTGGTTTACAATCCAAACAATCCAGCTGAGAACGTTTCAAATGCTCTAATTCAGCAAGTATTTGCCGATATTCAAGAGGATTTTCAATTACTTAATGTAGATGCTATGAATGCTAGAAGTCAATTTGGATTCGTGCCTTATGATGCAAATATCAATTTTTGTTTAGCAACCAAAACGCAAGCAGGAGTTCCTCTAGCTGAATTAGGAGTTATCCGTGTTTCCACCATGGAAGATTACTACAATATAAATGGTGGTGAAGAGAACAAAATGAAAGCATCTACTAGCGGAGGTTCACAGATTTGGGATCGAAATAAATACTTGAATGTATGGATTTGTGATATTTCTAACGGTGCCAATTCAGGAACTGCTGGATATGCTTATCGTCCTACAAACGCTATGTTACCCGGATCTACCATTGACGGAATTGTTTTAGATTACAATTTGGGTATGAATAATGACAATGTGCTCACGCACGAAATCGGACATTATCTTGGCTTAGATCATACTTGGGGAGGATCTGGGACTTGTGCTAATGATGATGGTTTTAATGATACACCTAACACGGCCGGTCCTTCTTTTAATTATGCAGGTACCTGTTCTGGGAATCAAATAACCTGTGGTGCCATTCAGACACAATATGAAAATTACATGGATTATAGTAATTGTACGGTTATGTACACCGCAAACCAAGGTGCATACATGCTTTCCATATTAACAGGTATTAGAAATTCGCTGCTTCTTTCGCCAGGCTGTGATCCAATTAATGCACCACCAGTGGCGGATTTTTCTGCTGATATTTCAAATCCTATAATTGTCCCTGTGGGTGGAGCGGTTAATTTCTTTGATCAAACGACCAACTTACCTACCTCTTGGTTATGGAATTTTGGAGGAGGCGCTGCCAATTCGATCGTTCAAAATCCAAATGTAATGTTCAATACGATTGGAACATATACCGTGACCTTAACTGCAACAAATGCCTATGGTAGTGATGCAGAAGTTAAAACAAGTTTTGTACAAGTAGTTGGAACCGCTCCCGGTATTGCTTGCGATACATTACGAAATTATATACCAGTCGTTGAAGATTACGCTTATTATAATTGGTCTACTGGATGGGGATTCTTCCCAGGATCAGGACGCTACTCCTCTACCCCTGCTAGTTTGATCTATCAATACGCTGATAAATACACAGCGCCAGCTTCTACGCAAGTTAGGAGACTCCGTTTTCCGATTGCGAAAGCTGTAAATTCAAGCGGAAGTGGATTAATGAAAATCAGGATTCAGCAAGATAATGCTGGAAATCCAGGCACAGTAATAGTTACTGATACACTTTTGATTAGCGACATGGATGCCGGTTTTTATAATGAATTTGATTTTACCAATCCCCCCACTGTTACCGGTAATTTTTGGGTGACCTTTGAACTATTTTATGGGGCACCTCAAGATTCAATTGCTTTAATGTGTGTGGACTTTGATTATCGAAATGGCACTATCGCGCTCGGTGCAAATACAATGCGTTGTTACTACGGCGGTGTTTCAAATACTACAGGTATATGGCATGCGCCAACAGATATTAATCCGATTATTAAATCTAGTTTATGGTTGGATGTACTTACTTCAAACGGCCCGGCTCCAGATGCTAATGCAACATTTACAGATTCTGAGGTTTGTTTAGGTGGTCAAATTACAGTAAACGGATCTGGTTCTTTAAATACAAATAGCTACTTGTGGTATTTGACCGATGACCCATTCACAACGATACTCTCGAGCAGTTCTGCCTCCGGCACCACCTTTACCTTTAATCAAGTAGGAAATCGAAGAATTTATCTTTTTGCAGATGGCTCATGTAAAACGGATGGAATTTATCTACCAATTATTGTAAATGCTTTGCCAACTGCTACTGTTACAACAATCCATACTTCATGTGGGCAAAACAATGGCTCCATCGTATTTTCTAACCCTGCAGGTGGCAATGGACCTAATTATCAATATAGTATCGATGGGATAAATTACCAAAACTCTCCTAACTTTATTAATCTTGCAGCTGGAACCTATGTTGTACATATTAGCACGCCAAGTGATAATTGTGATCGAGTTTATACTAGAACAATTAATCCATCTTCCGAATTAACAGCAACAATAAGTCAAGGAGTAACAATTTGTGAAGGAGAATCGACCACCATTACAGCAACAGGTGGAACAACGTATGCTTGGTACGATGGTGCTAATTTAATTGGCAGTCTCGCGAGTATTACTGTTTTTCCAATAGCAAGTAGCCAATACACCTGTTTAGTAAGCCAAGGAACTTGTCAAGTAACTGTTTCAACGAATGTTAATGTCGATAATTGTGGCGTTGGCCTTTCAGAGATTCCCGTTCAATTTAAAGTATATCCAAACCCAACAGAAGGTTTATTAAACATTGAAATTGTAGGAAGCTATAATTACTCCTTGGTAGATGCTAGAGGAAGGCTAGTGTTCAACGGTAATGGACAAGACACCGAACAACTAGATATTCATTCATTAGGAAGCGGAGTTTATATTTTAAAGATTAAAAGTCAATCTTTTGAGCGAAATATCAAAGTAATTAAAGAATAACATACTTTAAAGAACCGCTAATTTTAATTCGCTATACTTATTTATGCTTTGCTATCTGAAGTTAGCAAGGCATAAATAAGTGAATCTTCGTAATGATCCCCTACCAAATAATCTTCTCGATGCCTTCCTTCCATTTTGAAAGAATTTTTCAATAAGAGTTTAATAGATGCTGCATTATCTTCCGCAACTTTCGCCTCTATTCGGTGTAATGACATTTCATTAAATCCATAAAGTAGAACTAGGGGTAATACTTCAGACATATAGCCTAGATTTCGATATTCTTCTGCATTTAATCGGTAATACAATTCCGCGTTACGATGAAAATTATTCCAGGAATGAAAGCCACAATCACCAATCACAGTAGTTGTTCCTATTAATAAAATACGAAACATTATTAGTGAATTTCGATGAGACTCCATGCCATTTTTGTGAAGACTTTTATAGTGTTCAAAACCTAAGTCATCGGTTCCAAAATAATCCATAAGGAAAATGTCACTTTCTTCATTAAAGAGCTGATGAAGTTTAGCGGGAGTGACTTGATGTAATTCAAGTCTTGAACTAGGTATAACTTTCATTTACATGAATAAACTTACTTAAGGAATATAATTTTAAAAGGGACTATCCCCTCTTTATTCACGATACACTCTAATGGTTTGCGTTTTTCCGTTTTCTAATGAAAGTTTTTTTTTCAATCAATAAATTGTACAGAATAATTCGACCTATACTAATTATCGCTTAATCCAGTTTAATCACCTTGACAATTTGAATTTGACGCAGATCATTAACAACAGAAACAAAATACAAGCCTGATCCAACATGCTTTAAATCAATTTCTGTTTCATTCAAGGCCTTTTTCTCTTCAATTAATTTTCCTTGTAGATCGCGTACTTGAATGTAGAAATCCCCTTGACTCATTAGAACAACATGTATAGATTGGTTAGTTGGATTGGGGTATACCTCAAACAAGGTTGTATTAGTTTCAGTAAGAGCATTGATGAACGTAAAATTGTAGGGCTCACTTGTATTGCCACAACCATACTCATTTGTTACATAAACAGTATATAATCCTGATGCAGTAGCTACAAGATAATTAAAAGTTTCACTAGGAATAAGAACGCCATTTAAATACCATTGATAGGAAGCCGCGAGCGAACAGAATAAGGTATCATTCGATTGAGTAATTATCGGAGGAGGTGGATTACTGCCAACACTGACAACTACAATATTACTTGCTTGACTTGTACATCCGCCAATTGTATTGGTTACGAAGTAAGAACCAGCTGCAAAAACCAAAATGGTATCGGTCGTTTCGCCATCGGGAAACCAAGTATTACCCCCCAAGATATTTGAATAAAGTTGAATGGAGCCATCCGAACATAAAATTATAGGTCCTGCAGGTGAAACAATTGGCGCTGTTGGGCTAGGATTGACAACTACAATAATAGGTAATGAACTTGCTTGGCAACCATTTAGACCTGTATAGCTTACAGAATAAGAGCCAGCATTGGTTACTGCGATGGTTTGTGTATTCAATCCATTTGGTGACCATGTGTTACCAGATGGATAGGAAGAAGTTAGCAGCAAGGTGTCTCCAGAACAAATAGTTGTTGGTCCTGAAGTGGTGATTGTTGGAACTGCTGGGATTGCGCTTAGAGTAATATAATTTGCCATAACTAGGGTATCTATATTTACACCATTACTAACGATTAATGTTACAGGATACGAGCCGGGGGTATTGTAGCAAATATTACTTGGGTTTTGAAGATTGGAAGTAGCAGGAATTGCACCGGGGAACGACCATGACCATGAACTTGGACTACCATTCGAAATGTCGGTAAAGTTGACACAGCTATTTGGTTGACAAAGCTGAGCTTGACTGGTTTGAAAAGCTGCAGTTAAAGATGGAAGCCCACAAAGCACTGTGGTTGATCCACCAGAGCCATAAAGTCCGCCTGAAACACTTGTGCCTCCTGCAGCAGCACTTACTCCTCTTGTTGTATTGGTTGGTCCTGATCCGCGATCAGCACCACCATTTCTTATTGTACAGCAGGTATTAAGTGCTGCATCTAACTTTACAAGGTAAATTTCGTCAGGATAAGTTCCAGCTACTAATTCTTGTGAATATCCCGCTATCATGTATCCGCCATCATTTGTTTTAATTAAACATTTTCCGATGTCGTTTTGCGCTGTACCGATTATGTGTGTTGAAATCAATGAGCCAGTTCCTGAAACACGAACCAAATAGTATTCTAATCCTACTTGTTGACTATTATTGAAATTGTAATTAAATGAGAAAGTGTATCCTCCAACTAGATAGTCACCATTCGCCATCTGTATAACAGACTCAGCGTAATCACTGCCATCGGTAGAGACATTAGCTATTTGAGTACCACCATAATATCGAGTCCAAGAAACAGCCCCTGCCGCATCTAATTTTACTAGCAGATAATGCCAATTAAATCCTCCACTGACTTTAGGTTGGCCAGCTTCTCCGGCCACCATATATCCTCCATCTGCTGTCTGAATAATTGACCTCGCATAATCTGGATATCTGGTTGTATTGACATCTTGAACTAAGCGTGACCATACCATGTTACCACTTCCATCAAGTTTTACAATATAGAAATCATTCGATGATGTGCTTCCACTTCCAGTCCAAGTATAGGCTGTTCCAGCCACTGCAAAACCACCATCATTTGTATTGGTAATCGAATAGGCAATATCTGCTAATCCTGCGGCACCGACTTTTTTATCCCACACTAGATTTCCTGAAGCGTCAGTTCTTACCACATAAAAATCATTAGGAGATGCACCAAAAGACGCAGTTTGTCCAGCAATACAAAATCCACTATCTGGCGTCTGAACGACTTCCCATCCTTGATCTGTCCCTGTACCACCATAACTTTTGTTCCATTGCACATTTCCTGCCGCATCCAATTTAACGAGGTAAAAATCATCACCACCTGCACCATAAGAGGCAGTTGTTCCTGCAATGGCATATCCACCATCAAATGTTTTTATTATCGAACGTCCGTAATCATTTCCGATGCCTCCAATAGTTTTTGTCCATATAACTGTTCCGACAGCATTCGTTTTCATTACGTATATGTCAATTAATCCAGCACCAAAAGAACTAGTCTGTCCGGCAACTACATAGCCTCCATCATTTGACTGAACCATAGAATGTGCTTGGTCACTGGAAGGGCCTCCGCCTGTAATGCAAATTTGACCCTGAGCTTTTAAGGTATTAAAGCAAACTGAAAGGCATAGAAATGTTAGGTATAGTAGAAAATGTTTCATGATAGGTAGGTAAATTAATTACTTATTAAATAAGTATTAAAGATAAAAATACAACTAAATTCCGAAATAAGAAATTATAATTCGATTAGTTCTATTGTAAAAGTGACAAGGCGCAAGTCGTAATCCTTTTTAGTTGTGGATTTGTGACTAGTTACTAATTTTTATAAAAATGAAAATAAAAGTAATTGACAATCAATAAATTGCATAGATTTGAATGATCCAAAAAGGATTTTTGAGCTATTTCACTAAACTAAAATTTATTATTATGATATGTCCAATGCTTATTGTCGCTTTATGTCTAGCATTAATTGTGTTAATGGGAGGTTTGTTTTTATTGGCTTACAGTAAAAAAGAAGGGCTTGGAAAGTTGACTAAAATTGCTTCTTATGTTGCTATTGTATTCGGAATTGCTGTATTTGTTGGTGGTTTAATTTGTGCAATCATGTGTTCTACGTGCAACAAGGGGAAATGTGATAAAGACAAAAAGGGGTGTTCCAAACACAAAATGGAATGTTCCAAAGACAAAAAGGGATGTTCAAAAGATCAAAAGGAATGCTGTGAAAAAGTGGTGATAATTGAAAAAGATGTAAAAATTGTTGACTGATCGTTTTACACCACATAATATTTTTGTCATGATCCGCCATCTGGCGGATACATGCCAAAAAGAGAACTATTTGATGTTTTTTCGCTGGATTACATCCAGCGTTAAAATAGTTAACCCCCTTGGGGTTATGCAATTAACGTTGATCTTCTTACTCTTAATCGACGTATCGAAGCAATTCTCGATTCAAACATATTTTATGTTTCCCTTCTGGAGTAGCTTCAATACTATACACCTTGGATTGCTCTTCTCCAACAGCTTGTCTGAACTTAGCACGTATACGCGCCATTACTTCATTCATATTATTATCTGTTACATCCGTGAGTCTATTAATAGCTTCGTCGATGAGCGCGTTGGTTGGCTGATTAGCAAGAATTCCATAATAATCTCGAAGTTCATTCCAATGATCAACTAGGTAACTTCTTGAAATTCCTTCTGGATGATTAAGATACAATAAGTATAAAGCTTTCTCCTTTGGATTCAAGTTAACTTGTAAGTCCCCAAGATCGCAGAGGTAGATGGCTTTATTCTGTCCTCGAATTTCCATCCTGCTCTGCTCCATTAAAAGACTTGAACGTTGTCGGAATAGAATATTCTCACGCAAGCCGTCCATAACGGAAAAAAGTTGACGTACGTGGGTGCGGTTTACATCTCTATCAGAAAGTACTTTCATGCAGGATTCACACAAATCTCCAGTGCGCATCTTGAGTATGATTTGTGTTTTATCTTTACAAAAATCCATCAAACAGCCACGAGGAATTGCGTGAGAATTAGAAAGTATTTCACGTTGAGTTGGAAACATCATTGTCTTTAATAACCAAGAAGCTATTTGATAGGCAATTGGAAAACGGCCGTCTATATCATTCCCAAAGTAAAGACCCCAATTATTGGTATGAATAAAATAATTTTTTAACGATGGATCTACCCCTCCAAACCAATTGAGATCGTTTGCGATATTGGTCAAAAGTATCACATGATTTTTTGGATCAATCAATTTTTCATTCCGAAATTGAATACATACTGAAAATAATTGTTCCCATGTTAATACCTCTTCCCGATGCGGAAAAGACATACTAGCAGATGGGAAATCCATAGATCTGTAGGATAATGTTTCTATGTAATCTTCCTTCTTTTCAAATGATTTCTTATCTTCAAAAATCACCTCTACCTCCGATACCGGCAAAACAATAGGTTCTACCGGTATGTATTCAATGCTACCACGGTATTTATTAAGCAGATTTAGTACATTATTAAAATCTTCAATTGGATAGCCTTCCGAACGTATGAGGTGTATTTTCATGAATAAATATAGCCTTACTTCTTTGTTTTGTCTTTGTTGCTAAAGATATCAAAAATATCTCTCTTTAGATTACCTTTTGTTTTTTCTTCTGCATAGCTACGGATAGATAAACTAACATCTTCCATCATTCCACTATAGCTACTTTTACTGAAATTAATTACGTTCTCCTTTCTGATATTCAACATGTGTGAGGTATGTATCGCATCAAAATCTGCTCCCAAGAAACTAAAAGTCCATTTTCCTGTTTCATCTAACTCTTTTATCATGTGAGCAATATCGTGGTACGTGTATAATCTCGATGCATTTTCATGTCCATCGGTAATGATTACCAAAACGATGGAAATTTTATCTTCCACAAGTTCATCCGCATATTTATGTTTAATACTGTAAATTGATTTTCCAATTGCATCTAGGAGCGCCGTGTTACTGGATGGAAAATAATTATCTCTGGACAGAGGTTGTAATGCATTCACTTCTTGAAATAGAATGCGGTCCTGCACGATTCCATTAAAAAATGTGAGCGAGCACAGGAAGGATTGATCTGGAAGTTCCATTTTTAAATCCTGAATAGTTTTCAACTGCGCGTTGAATCCTGCGATGGTTTGCTCTTCTAATCCAGCCATCGAACCACTTTGATCTACGATAAAATGGTAAAGTGTTGTTTTGTTTTTCATAAGTATATGTTTTTAAATTGTTTCGACAAAGGTGAAGATATTTTAAAGCGGCAATTACTTCCTTGCAAGGTTGCAGAGCGACCAATTTTGGCTACCATCGAGAGTAAGTTTGCGTTGATAAAAATGCATTGTCTAACCTAAAACCTGAAAGCTATGAAGAAAAGAAACAAGAGAATTTTAACGTTCTACACCGATCAACAAGTTTGTATTGACAACATCAGAGAGGCTTCATTTTCAAAATCACCGCTCAAACCTTACCTACTCATGCAGCGGATCAAGAATAAGAAATTGAGTGGCGCATTTCAACGCACCTCCGATTTTCAGTCTTTTACCAAAAAGGATTTCAAAATTGCCCACACAGAATCTTACGTAAATGATTTTTTTAACGGGGAAGGAAATTGCTACACGAATGGACTTCCATGGTCTAGAAATTTAGTGCATAGCGTTGGTTACACCAATGCATCACTTTACGCCGCGAAAAGACACGCACTCCTCCACCCTGAATCCATTTGTTTTGCGCCAATATCAGGAATGCACCATGCACAACCAAAAGGAGGATGTGGATTTTGCACCTTCTCAGGCCAAGTGATTTCTGCCATTAAATTGTATGAGGAATTTGGTGCCAGCGGCGCTTATTTTGACCTTGATGGTCATTTTGGAAATAGCATTGAAGACTCAAGGGACTTTAATCCAATTTTAGACCTTGCTATACCAAGAGGCTGCAACATTAATCCAATAGGGAAAAATGGGGCCTACATCGAATCCTTTCAACGAGGCTTGGATCACGTGGGAGAACTTATCCGTGCAGGCAAAATTCAATATGTTGTTTTCGCTCACGGCGCTGACTCTCATGAGGATGATGACTTAGGAGGAGCTTGCGATACAAAACACTGGTTATTGTGCGCCAAAATGTTTTCTGAATGGGTGAATCAGATTTCCAAAGAAACAGGAAAACCATTGCCCGTGACCCTCGCATTATTCGGAGGTTATCGCTCGGATAATTATGACGCCGTGTTAGACCTACACTTAAAATCCTTATTAATATGCGCCAACATAATTTGCAAAAACGAGCAAAAGGAAACGTTGGTTATTCCAAGAAAAGTGGGGAGGTAATAGTCCCTACCCTTACCCTGACAATCAACGGATTGCCATATAATTTTTGTGATTCCAAAATTCGAAGCTACCTTTAACCTGCTTTAATTCAAATTATGAAAAAAATATTTTCAAAGATCAACTTTGTGTATGTAGGAATTCCGATACTATTATTGGCTTCCTCTATGTTATTATTTAATTTCTCTGGAGATAAAGTAGTAAATAAAATCACTTTAAAATCAGTAGCAAGCCCTAATTTAACGGATAGTTCTATTTCATTATTTTTTGTAGGAGATATGATGGGTCATCAATCTATGATTGACGCAGCACAAGTGAAGGGTGAAAATAAATACGACTATTTGGATTGGTTTCAATTCTTATCGCCTTATTTAGAAAATCAAGATTATGCTGTTGCCAACTTAGAAGTTACATTAGGAGGATCCCCGTATAGCGGTTACCCACAGTTCTGTTCCCCTGATAGTTATGCTGAATCGATACAGAAAGCTGGTTTCGATTTTTTTATTACCGCTAATAATCACTCCCAAGACAAAGGAAAAAAAGGACTTGAGCGCACAATAGACGTACTAGATCAATTACATATTGACCATACGGGCACCTTTAAAAATGAAAAGGAACGCGCTGACAATTATCCCTTTATAAAAGTGATCAAAGGAAAAAAAATAGCATTCCTAAACTATACTTATGGGACAAATGGACTTGAAGTAGTAGCTCCTAATATCGTGAATAAGATAGATACAACCCAAATAGCAATTGATCTAGATAAAGCAAAAAAATTAGCAGCTGATTTCATAGTTGTAACGCTGCATTGGGGTGCTGAATATGAACGAAACTACAATAGTTCTCAAAACAAACTCGCTCAATGGTTATGTGATAATGGTACCGATGCTATTATTGGTATGCATCCACATGTCGTTCAACCTATGGAAATTATGCATCCGAAAAATAATAGTTCTAAAAATATCCCTGTTGCCTATAGTTTAGGAAATTGTATAAGCAGTCAACGTGATCAATATAAAAATGGTGGAATTGGCGTCGGCTTAAACTTGTCCATTAGTAATGGAAAAATCACTTTTACAGATTGGTCATTTCTTCCCTTCTGGGTCCTCGTTCGCCACAATCCTAATGGATTTTACTTGATTCCTGTTTCCGATTGGGAAAAGAATCCGGGTAAATATAACTTGAGTGCTGATGACATTGAAAAAATCAAGCAATTTGGTAAGGACACACGTTCATTATTGAATGGAAATAAAGAAATGAACTGATCAGATTAAGGTTCCACTTCTAATACTTTATACTTTTTGGCGGCAACTTCCCTCGTGCATGCGTTAAAATGCCACCATTCAGTTGGAATTCCTGAGAATTTTTGCGAACTCATTACCTTACGAAGCAAAGAACGATTCTTTATATGTTGCTGGGTTAAAAGACCATTTGCTAAAAAAGTTTTTTCAAGCGAAGGATAGGCAATTTGTCGCATGTCGTCATATCCTGCTCCCATATCAAGTGGCTGCCCCGCTTCATCGCAAATCGTAAGATCCACGGCGGCACCGTAATTATGAACACTTTTATTCGCAGGATTGGAAACAAATTTCACACGTTGTTTGACCGGGATAGTATCTAGTGCTTTCCACATTTTCTTTTGAATACTAAGTGGACGAACGGCATCGTACACTAATAAATGTAAAGTTGGATCCAATGATGTTAAATAATCCTGACATTTTCCTAAACGTACAGCCACATCTTTCTGCAGGTAAGCATGTACCATCCTTTCATACAATTTTATTTTCATGAAATTATCATCCGTCGCGTATTTAAGCTCAACTCGAATGTTCTTATTGACCGTTTGAACATCCGTTAAAAATGACAAGAAAGTGCTATCTACAGGGACTTTTTTTGTGGTGTCTTTTGGAACTGATACAATTGAATCAACGGTGTTGCTTTGTTCATTCTCACTTACCTTCGTCAATGAATCATTTGAACAATTGATTAAAAGAATCCCCAGTAAAAAAAACAGATTTTTCACAGGTTCATTAATCGGGCAGTTTCCGATTGTATTCTACCTCTGAGTCCATTAGAGACTGGCATTAATGGCAAACGCATATGTTCCCCCATAATTCCTCTAGCTTCAAGTGCTACCTTTACCCCACCTGGATTTCCTTCTTCAAAGAACATTTTAGTGATGCTAAATAGTTCATAATGGAATTTTCTAGCCTTCTCGAGATCTCCTTTTAATGAAGCATTAACCATAGATGAAAATAATTCGGGGAATGCATTAGCAACAACGGAGATTACTCCTTCTGCACCTGCAGCAATAAGCGGCATCGTTAAATTATCATCTCCAGATAATACGCCAAAATCAGCAGGTCGTTGACGAATAATATCCATGATTTGCTCCATATTTCCTGAAGCCTCTTTTACAGCGACCATATTAGCAATCTTTGCTAATTCTAGCGTTGCATCAGGCAGAACATTCGACCCTGTTCTTCCGGGAACATTATAAATAATGATTGGCAGGGAAGTACAAGTTGCTAAATACTTATAATGTTCTAGAATACCCAGTTGCGTAGGTTTATTGTAATAAGGAGAGACAGATAATATTCCATCAACACCAACAGGGACTTGCTTCAGTATTTCACCAACAGCCAAGGTATTATTTCCTCCTACCCCATAAACTACTTTTAATTCTCCCTTGTTTTCATCTATTACGGTTTGTAACACTACGTATTTTTCGCTTTGTGATAAACAAGGAGATTCACCAGTTGTCCCCTGCACCACCAAGAAATTCGTTCCGCCATCAATTTGTAAACGAACCAATTTTTTTAATGCAAGAAAATCGATTGCACCGGAAGCATCAAAAGGAGTAACTAGTGCGACACCAGCACCAACAAATGGATTAGTCATATAAATTAATTTTTTCTAAAGTAGAAGTTACAAAATTAAGCATTTCATCAGGCTTCTCAAACGCAGAAGTCAAGCTCAAATCAAAGAAAGTATCTTGACTATTTACAATAACTTTCTTATTAATATGCGCCTTTTTCAGTTGGTCCATTATTTTATCATTTGGCTGATCAAAATAAATTAACAAATCATAATTCTTATTTAGCTCAGTTTCTAATTGCATATCCTTCATTTTACCAAAAAAAGTATAGTCATTTGGCGAATTATAATAGATTAAAAAGTGAGGAGGCAACGTTGCTTTGTCAACTTCCTTTGGAAGATTAACAACAATAACTAAGCGGTTTACCTGACTACTGTTTAACATTTTATCCAAGGCCTTTCTAAAATTGCTTAATTGGTCGTTGTCTTTAAAATCAAAAATCACCAACAACGACTGAGATGAGCTCCAAATGTTTTTTAATTTCATCATGAGATAAGTTTTACAAATTCTTCTTCAGAGATAATAGTAATCCCTAAACTATTCGCTTTTTTTAATTTTGCAGGCCCCATATTTTCACCAGCAATTAAATAATCGGTTTTACTAGAAACAGACGAACCAACTTTCCCGCCGTTTTTTTCAATAAGTTCTTTTAATTCTTCTCGCGAGAAAACAGAAAAAGAACCAGAAATAACCAATGTTTTTCCAAGAAAAGTAGTTGAATCAAGTACTTCATTTTCTTTAACAAAACATAAACCCGCATTTTTTAAGCGATCAATTAAGACTAGATTAGCTGTATCAGAAAAATATCGAATAACAGAATCCGCTATTATACCCCCTATTTCTTCCACTTCAATTAATTCATCATAAGTTGCTCGATGTAAAGCATCTATATTTTTAAATGCTTTTACTAATTTCTTTGCAACCGTTTCACCCACAAACCGAATACCTAAACCAAACAGCACACGCTCAAAGTTAGTATTTTTTGATAATTCCAGACCAGTCAAAAGATTTTCAACAGATTTCACCGCCATTCTATCCAATTTAAGCAACTGATCCGCTTGTAAGGTATATAAATCAGCAATATCTTTTATCAATCCTTTTTCATAAAGCAATTCGATCGTCTCTTCCCCTAAGCCGTCGATATTTAATGCCTTTCGACTAATGAAATGTTGTATTTTTCCTTTTACCTGTGGTGGACAAGCACTTTCATTCGGACAGTAATGATGTGCCTCTCCTTCTTGACGAACTAAGGATGTTTGGCAAATAGGGCAATTTCCTATAAAAACAATAGGGCTAACATTTCCCGATCTTTTTTCTAAATTAACGCCTACTATCTTAGGTATTATCTCCCCTCCTTTTTCCAAAAACACCGTATCATTTTCATGTAATGCTAATTTTTCAATCTGATCAGCATTATGCAAAGAGGCACGTTTTACCGTAGTTCCACCAATTGAAACAGGCGTTAAATTAGCAACAGGCGTTATAGACCCCGTTCTTCCTACTTGATAAGTCACTTCCAATAATTCCGTTTCAACCCTTTTAGTTTTAAACTTAAATGAAGTAGCCCAACGAGGTGATTTTGCAGTAAACCCCATCGATTTCTGCTGTTGGTAATTATTAACTTTAATTACAATCCCATCAATATCAAAAGATAAATTCGATCTTTCGACATCCCAAAAACGAATAAAGTCCATGATTCCGTTAATATCATTGACCTTCTCAATATATTTATTTGTGGGATTTGGTGTTTTAAATCCCCAATTTGCAGCATGAAGCACCGATTCGTAATGTCCGCTGTCTAGTAGTTCATCGCCGTACACGCCATATAAAAAGGAATCTAATCCTCTTTCTGCTACTACTTTAGAATCCTGCATTTTCAGTGTTCCAGATGCCGTATTTCGTGGATTTGCGAATAGATTTTCACCAATTGCTTCACGTTCCTCGTTAATTCGTTGAAATTGAGCATGTGGCATAAAGATCTCCCCTCGTATTTCAAAATCAGTGGGATAATCATTTGTTAATTGAAGAGGTATTGATCGGATGGTACGAACATTATTGGTCACATCCTCTCCTTTTTCACCATCTCCACGTGTAACGGCCTTAGAAAACTGGCCATTTTCATAACGAATACCAATCGCTACGCCATCGTATTTTAATTCGCAAACAAATTCCAGGGGTTCAGTCACTAATTTTTGGGCTCTTGCAGCCCACTCCACGATTTCCTCTTCAGAATAGGTATTTCCTAAAGATAACATAGGAAAACGATGGGTAACGGATTCAAATTTTTTGGTAATATCTCCCCCCACACGTTTAGTTGGGCTATTTTCAAAAGCAAATTCATTGAACTCAATTTCTAATGCTTCCAATTCTTTTAAGAGCATATCAAAATCGAAATCACTTATTAGCGACAGATTATCGACATAATACGAATGATTGTATTTATGAATTTCTTCGGAAAGTCTTAAAATCCTTTCTCTAGCTTCTTCTTGATTCATACAATAAAGGTAGCTTTTTTAGCCTTTATCATTCGCTCTTTACCTTGTAAATCTTTCCTTAATTCAATGTTAATAAATCCCTTTTCCTTTAATAAGCTTGAAATTTCAAGGGCGAAATTTTCATGTATTTCAAGATACAAATAGCCGTTTTTATTCAATAAGAGCAAGGAAATCTCTATGATTCGTTTGTAGAAGAGCAAGGGATTGTCGTTTGGCACAAACAAGGCTAATTCCGGTTCAAAGTTTAAGACATTAATTTCCATGGAAGCCGATTCACGCAAAGGAATATAAGGTGGGTTGGAAATGATTCTATCGTATTTAAAGCCTTTGTCCAATAAACCTTCAGCATTTGAAAGCACGTCCCATTCAATAAATGAAATATCCAACGCTAATTTTTCAGCATTCAATTGAGCCAAATCAAGCGCATCTCTACTGCAATCGACAGCGGTAACTTGGCACCTAGTTAAAACACTTTTACATGCCAATGCTATACAGCCTGAACCAGTACCAATATCTAAGATACTCGAGATTTCTGTGGAATTATCTTCCAATAACCAAGCGACTAATTCTTCTGTTTCCGGTCTTGGAATTAAGACCCGCGAATCGCAATTAATAACTAAACCATAAAAAAAAGTCTCCCCAACAATATATTGAAAAGGTTCATTTTCTTTGAGGCGATGGGCGACGTCACGGATATAAAGCAAATCAGATTCCGACAAGCGCCCATTTGATTGCAACATCAATTCTGTTTTCGTCCAGTTTAATCGTTTTTGCACGACAGCATCAAACATTGCTTTGGATTCACTAGCAGAAAATGCAGGAGCTATGTATGAATAAAAATAAGTTCGGGCGGCTGCAATCGTATTGTTTGTAACAAACATCACTTATCCCTCAATTTAATAAACTGGTCCATTTTTTCATTTTCAATGAGAACCGTAAGGTTATAATACGCAATCTTCCATGAACCATTTTCCATTA
>Ga0214919_10005653_pt1 | contig 17575 bp, 19 predicted proteins | sample LL1503_MetaG_FD_177994 | JGI IMG/M metagenome (GOLD analysis project Ga0214919, IMG submission 177994) | Freshwater microbial communities from Lake Lanier, Atlanta, Georgia, United States - LL-1503 | ecosystem: Environmental > Aquatic > Freshwater > Lake | place: USA: Georgia | collected...
TCCAGCCTGTCAATCACGGCGCGCAGTTGGCGGTATTGCGGCTCGGGTGCGGTGATGATGAGCGAGTTGGTCGACGGGTCGGCTTGAATTTGGCCCCCTGTCGAAGGCTGGCTGGTGGTGGGGCTGCTGGTCGCGCCCGGAGTGGCTGTTGGTGTTGGCGTGGGCAGGCTCGACGTGCTGGAAGACACCGTGCGGTTATCCGCGGTCATGGCGGCACGCAAGGTGCCTGCTAATTTGGTGGCGTCTGCGTTTTTAAGATACACCACATAAATATTACCGGCGGCACCATTTGCAGCGTTCGCAGTGGGTTGGTCCAGCTGTTCGATCAAGGCGCGTACCTGCGATATGCGGGCAGCATTGGCTGCACGCACGATCAGTGAGTTGCTGCGCGGCTCGGCCAGCAAGGTGGTTTTGTAGCCATTGTCGGTTTGGCCCGCAGCAGCGGGCGCATTGGCCGCGCCCGAGTCGATCAGTTTTTGCAACAAAGGGGCCATGTCGCTGGCCAATGAGTGGTTCAGACGAATCACTTCTACACCCGTTGCATTGGCCACGTCCAGTGCCGCCACAATGCGGCCCAAGCGCTGCAAATTGTCGGCGTAATCGGTGATCACCAGCGCGTTGGTGCCAGGGTTGACGTTGATGGTGTTGTTCGGACTGATCAAGGGACGCAACACTGACACCAGGTTGTTGGCGGACTCATGGTTGAGCTTGAAAATTTGGGTCACAATTTGGCCACCGCCCAGCGGGGCGTTGCCCGCATTCACCGCACCACTTTGCATCTTGGCTTCGGCCTCAGGAACCACGGTGTACAAGCCGGCTGAATCGACCAGCGCAAAACCTTGTGTACGCAATTGAAAGGCAAATAAACGCAGTGCCTGCGCGGGGACCACCGGCACCGTACTGACCAGATTCATGGTGCCTTTGACCCGGGGGTCTACCACCACATTGTGGCCAGACAGGGTGGCCAATGTGCGGGCCACAGACTCGATCTCGGCATTGACAAAGTTGAGTGTGATCGGTTCGTTGGATTTGCCGGAAGCTGTTTTGGCCGGTTTGTCAGATTGCGCTGCAACCGGTGTGCTCCAGGTCAAAGCCAAGCACAGCAAGCTCAATCCAATGGGCAGCGCTGGCCAAACAGGCCCCAAGCGGCGAGGTGAAAAATAAGGTACTGGTGTTTGCATAAGGTTTTAACCCCAAGAAAGGAGGCTGCGCGCACCTTCGCGGCGGCCGATGATGCTGAGTAAGTTGTTCAAAACCATTTCGTGTTCGGGCACGGCGCTGGCCTCGCCCTGAAAGCGCAAACGTTGGCCAACCCATTGGCCTTGACCGGACAATAACAGGCTGCCCGACACAGTGGACAATTTCAAGCCCGGTGTGGCGGTGGGTGAAGGCCCTGCATCCAATTGAAGTTGGTAAGTGCCCATGGGCTTGAGCGGGGTCAGACGCGAAGCCATGTCTTTGGCCGTGAGGGTCAGGCCGCCTTGCACCAACAGCCGACCACTCAGCCATTGCAGGCGAAGTTGCTGCGGCACCAGGGTCAAGTCGCCCTCGGGTTGCAGCGTGTTCCATGGGGCGCCCAATCCCGACAGCAATGCGGCGGGCCAGGTGGAGGGCGTGTCGGTAATTTGAATGCGTGCGCCGGTCCACGTGGGCGAGATCTGCACTTGCATGGTGTTCGTTATGCAGCAGCTAGAGGTCAAGCCCAACAAGGCGCCGTCACCGTTGGCTTGCAAGGTCCAGTCGATGCGGCCGGGCAGGGCTTGTGCATCGAGGCTGCCCAGGCCTCCGGTTAGGACCACCCTTGCGGAACCCTGCCACAGGGTGCCACGTGCTTCTTGTAACTGAAGCTGGCCTTGTGTGAGCAGGGCCACACCTTGGGCAAGCCATTGCGCAGGTGTGAATGTCAGCACGGTGAGGAGACCGCCCAATAAACAACCCAACGCAGCCCAAACCCAAGGGGCCAGCGCCGCTTGCGGATTCGTTATGGCACGCAGAGTTTTGGGTTTTGCCATGGGAAGTTTCGAAGCCATCACAGGGGACTCAAGATGCGGGCAAACTCAGCACCACGGAGCCACTCCAAAGGGGTGGCTTGGGTGTGGCAGAAGGTGATGCATCTTGGCGCTGGTTCGGCGCACGTTCTAAATGCGCTTCAATGGGAACGGCCCGGGCTTGCACGCGCACTTGTGACAGCCAGCGCGCGAGTGCCTCCGGGGTGATCGCGGTCAAGGTGACCGTGCTGCGGTCACCTGTTGTGTTCAGCTTGGCGCCCGCGCCCAAGAGTTCGGTGGTCGTGTTTTGCAAGGCCTTCAAGGCTGCCACTTGCGTCATGCGGGGCAATTTTTGCAGCGCTTGCGCTTGGATTTGCAAGTCGCTCAACTGTTGCCATTGCGCGTCCAATTGGGTTTGTTGGGTCGGTGCTTCGCGAACCGTGCGCAGGGCCGGCGCAAGACCCCACCACCAGAGGATGGCCAGCGCCATGAACATGGCTCCCCACGAAAGCAGTCGTTTTTCACGCTCGCTCAAAGCCATCCAGCGTTGAAGCAGCGCCTGTTGCACCGATTGACGCGCAGGGTTTTTCGTTGGCGCGTTCATCAGGGCGCCCCCTGGCCAGTGATGGACCACGCGTTGCCTTCACGGCGTGCATTCAGACCCAGGGTCTGCAAACGTGTTTGCAGTTGGCTTGCTTCTGCATCTGACAGGTTCAGATTTTTGATGCGCAATTGACCCGATTGAAAATCGAGGGCAGTGATGGCTTGCCCAGCAGGCAATGCCTGGCCCAGCGAAGCGAGCAGAGGTTCGAGCCCGTCACGCGAAGTTTGTCCCGCAGCTTGGCGCAAGCCTTGCACTTCGCGGGCCATTTGCAAAGGCGCATCCACCACGACTTGGATGTCGGGGAACGTCTGCTTCATGATCTGCACCAAGCCTGATTGGCGGCTGTGCAAGTCGGATTGCAACTTCCAAGCCCAGGCATTCAGGCCCAGCACTTGGCAAAGGAGTAACACCGCTACGCCCCACCGAGCCGGGCGCCAGGCAGGCGATTGCCACAGTGCTTGCTGCAGTCGAACCCAGGCCTTGACCCAGCGTGCAGAACCCGTGGCGGCCAAATCAAATTGCGCCAGGTCCCATTCGGACTGGGCGGCTTGGATCAGCCTTTGAGCAGGTTGAACCAAACTGGGTTGACGTTGTAAAGCTTGGGCGGCCATTTCGGCCACAGCGGGTTCCGCCGATAAAGGATAAGCCGCATCCAGGATCGGGGCTGTCCAACCCGCACGGGCAGGTGACAAAGGCAGCCCCCAGACTCCTGTGGGTTCGCAGATCCACAACCAAGCGTCATGTGGCGTGCCAGTGACCTGTAACTGTGCATCCTCCCTTGTCGGAGCAGTGTGCAGTGCCGGCACAATCCGGTTGACAGGTCGTCCGGCAGCCTCCAGGGCTTGAAGATGACCTTGCAACCAGGCTTTATTGCAGACCGCGACCCCGTTGCGACGGCCCGTTTGCCACAGAGGTTGCAGGGCAAAGTGCAAGGCTGCTGGATCGTCCAGGACCCGGTCTTCGAGCAAACCGACCAAGACAGTTCGCAAGGCCTCTCCGCGCAAGGGTTTGCCAGCGGGTATTTCCACCTCCAGCCAAGACAGGGCTTGGGCAGGGACGACCGCAACAACATCGGTGCTGCGACCGGTATCGGGCAATAAAATGGCTGATGCGCTGCGCAGATGCGCAGATGGGCCCGCCTGCCCTTGGGTAAAGGCATACACGCTGGTAGGAGATGCTGCCGTCAAGGGCAGCGAAATAATCAAAGGGCTCATGACTTATCTGATTGTAGGAGCCTGGCATCGGGCGCGGGGCCGAGTTGGTTTTGAAATGCGCGGTAACGCCAAAGAATTTTGACTTGGGGGCCGTTTCTTTCGACCAGTAAAACATCTTCCTGGGCCAAATCGTCCAATCGCAAACGGCCTCTAATTTCAAAATACTTCGAGCTGATGCTGTGGGACTTGGCGCTCACCAGGTTGCCCAATACCTTGGTCGCTGCGGCCATGTCTTCGATCGGAGGCCGGTTGGCCCGTTGGCGAACAAATTCTTGTGCGGTGGCAATGTCCAGACCCGGCAAGCTGGCGAAAATGGCTTCGGCGCCAGCGGTATTCAGGTTCAGCGGGGTGGCTTCAGGCAAGACGGCAACATAGGCACCGAGGGCCGAGGCCGTTTGAGCGCTCACCCCCAACCACACCAGTTGCGCCGTGTTCTGCGGCAATAGCGGTGCATTGGGGTTCGCTGCAGGGTTGTTAATGCCAAGCGTGACCGCTTGGTGGGCCATGAGCAATTGCTGGCCCATGTAACTGAGTTCGCTTAGCGGCAAGCCCAGCAAGTTAAATAGCTTGGCAAAGCTCGCCAAGGACTCGGGAGAGAGTTTGCCGTTGTCGATCAAGTTCATCACATTCAGACGTGATTGCGCATCGGTGATTTGGCCCGACAAAAATACCTCAGGGTCGCCTTCGCGCATTTGTTTGTCTTGTGACAAAAACGTAGACAACTTGGACTCTTTCAACCCCAGTGCCCAAGGTTCGGCCAAATGGTCGGCCGGTCCCTTGTCTTCGCGCAAGACCAGCCGGGTGAAATCGAGTGCGCCGGTCAGCAACCAACTGGTTTGGGCGCGGGATCGTTCGGCAGTTTCAATCTCAACGTTACGCCACTGCTGCCAAAGCGCGGCTGTCGCGAGGGTGGCCACCAGGGTCACGGTGATCATGGCGCTGATGAGTGCAGCGCCACGAACTTTCGCAGGGACTGTGCGCGCCAGGCGCACGGTGTGATGCGGTGCCGTCATGGCAAATTGCCCGTCAGTGTGGGTTTGACCCAATCGAGGCTGATCTTGCCCGTCAGGCTTTGGCCGCCGGACAGGTCGAGCACCAAGCGAATACCGTCGGGCGTACTGGGTGTGTTCGCAGGGGGCGGGACATTGGGTGCTGAAGGCATCGCAGGCGTTGTTGGCGTTGTGTTCGTACCTTCGCTGGAGAGGGGGTTGGTCCAAGCGCCTCCACGGTAAAAAAAGATTTGCCACTGCGACAAAGTCCGCACGTTGACTTCATTGCCGCGTTCTGCTTGCGAGGGCGTTTGGCCCCAGCTTTGTGCCCGCGACCATGCATTGGTCCATTCGCTGCGAAGCGACAGTGGAGGCGATTGCCAACGCACCCACGTACTGTTGATGCCTTGGCCTCGCAGCGTCCAGGCCACCACCTGCAAACTCACCGGTTCTCGCAAGGCGTGGGTGCGTGTGATACGCAGCACGCGGCCGTCCCAATCGAGCGCAGGCGTGCCGCGCAGTTCCGTCATTGCATCCAGATCCGAGCGCCATTGCGACAGTCCGACTTGCAGCGCTAAGGCATCGTCGGCATGGGTTTGCAATTGGTTTTGGGCGCGGCTCATGCCATCCAGACCGCGCCAACTCAGAAGGGCCATCAAGGCCATCACCGCGATGGCCACAAGCAACTCGATCAGGGTGAAGCCGCGGCTGAGGCGTCGCATCAATTGCGCCCCATCACGGTCGAAATGGTGAATACATTCGCGTTGGATTCGCTGACTTGGGCATCGACCCTTCTGAAATTGGGATTGGGTGTTACTTGCACAGACAGCGTCACGGTCAGCGTGCGCCCAGCTTGCTCGCATGTGATCGTCGAATCACCGGTATTGGGCAGTTGGCGTTGCAACTTGAGTCGCACCAGTTCGTTTTCTGCGCACATTTGGGCCAGTAAGGCCAGGGTCTGTCGGTCTGCGTTGCGCGACAAGGCGGCTGTGGCCTTGAGTCCGGCCATCAAGGCAATGGCCACAATGCCCAGGGCCACCAAGACTTCGATCAGCGTAAAGCCGCGATGGAATGATCGGTTCATGGTGGGCTTAAAAAGGCCTGTGGTGGTGAGGCCTGCACGGTAAACGGGCGAAGCCCATCGGTGACCACCCACAACTGCGCAAGTGAGGCCGTGTTCGATGAACTGGACAAAGCGACTGACTGCGGGCCAATGATCGGTTCGGGACCCAGCAGAACAGGTCGGGCATTCAGGCTTTGGGTCTGTGGGTCGAGCCAAGTTTGCGGCAGGGTATTGCGGGCCAAACCTTCAAACACAAAGCCTGAGGCCTGGGTCCGCCAAACTACGGGCACGCCCGTGGCCCGCGATTTTGAACGGGCCGACTCAAGCAAAGCGGCCAGCCTTTGGGCATCTCGCTCCAAAGCGCTCTGCGCTGAATCGCGCATGGCCAGACTGACGCCCGCGGTGCCGATGGCGATGATCGCCAACACCACCAGCATTTCGATCAGCGTGAACCCCTTATTGCCAGCTGCCAATGTCGGCATTGTTGCCTTCACCACCGGATTGGCCATCGGCACCGAAAGAGAGTACATCGACTTCTGCTTTGAGGCCAGGGTTCATGTACAGATAGGCGCGTCCCCAAGGGTCGGCGGGCAGCTTTTCAAGGTAGGGCTTCCAATTGCCAGGGACCGGTTCTGTGACCGGTTTGATGACCAAGGCTTGCAGGCCCTGTGCGCTGCTCGGATAGCGCTGGTTGTCCAGTTTGTAGAGTTTGAGCGCTTGCATCAGGTTACCCACATCGGTGCGGGCAGCGGTTACACGGGCATCGTCTGCACGGCCAAGCACATTGGGCACGATCAAGGCCGCCAGCACCCCGATGATGGCCAGCACCACCATCAGTTCGATCAAAGTAAAGCCGCGGGGGCGGCGAGCTCTCAAGGGCTTTGTGGGGTTCATCATTGCCATTGTTTCCATCGCTTGTTGATTCAACTCTTTCCATCATAATCGCAGTATGTTGCGCACGACCTCATTCAACTTGACAGCACGCTGGTTTCCGGCACTTATAACCTTGATCGTGTGGGCCTTGGTTGCGGCCGTTGTGTCGTATTGGGTGCTGCTCTTTGCGGGCGTTTCTGGCCAGCCCACACAAGCGCCCACGGCGTCACGCTTGACAGCCACTGAGCCGGTACAAAGCCATGTGCAGCAAGCGCTGGGCAGCGTGTCCGCAGAGCCCGTTGCCACGGTGTCTGCTGATGCAGGTGCCCGTTTTGTGTTGTCGGGTGTGGTGGCTGCGGGCTCGGGCCGGGGTGCCGCCTTGATCGCTGTGGACGGCCAAGCCCCCAAAGCCTTTAAAGCGGGACAATCTGTTGCTGAAGGCGTGGTGTTGCATTCGCTTGCCGCACGCCAGGCTCACTTATCGGCCACGCTGCAAGGCCCTGTTACTTTGACCCTCGACATGCCCTCTTTGTTCCCCAAGCCTTGAGTTGCCCTTATTTTTGCAAGAACAAGCGGTACACCGGATTGCTTGTTTCTTCCACATACGGGAAGCCCAAGGTCTTTAAAAACGTGTCAAACGCCTTGGCATCTTTGGCAGGCACTTGAAGACCGACCAAAATACGGCCGTAATCGGCGCCCTGGTTGCGGTAATGGAACAGGCTGATGTTCCAGCCAGGGCGCATCAGGCTCAAAAATTTCATCAAGGCGCCGGGCCGTTCGGGAAACTCAAAACGCATCAAACGTTCATCTTGCGACAGTGCTGAATGCCCGCCCACCATGTGGCGTATGTGCTCTTTGGCCAATTCATCATGCGTTAAGTCCAGTGCCTCAAACCCGTGCTGGCTGAAGTTCTTGGCAATGCGGGCACTTTCACCCTTGCCCTGCGTGGTCAAGCCTACAAACACATGGGCTTGGGCCGAGTCGTTCATGCGGTAATTGAACTCGGTCACATTGCGCGGGCCACCGGGCAGGTTGCCAATCAGTTCGCAAAAACGCCTGAAGCTGCCGCGTTCTTCCGGAATCGTCACCGCAAACAAAGCCTCGCGTTCTTCGCCCACCTCGGCCCGCTCGGCCACAAAGCGCAAGCGGTCGAAGTTCATGTTGGCGCCACACAAAATTGCAGCGTAAGTCTGGCCTTTGGTTTTGTGCTGCGCCACATACTGCTTGATGGCCGCCACCGCCAAAGCCCCTGCGGGCTCAACGATGGAGCGGGTGTCGACAAACACATCCTTGATGGCCGCGCACACCGCGTCGGTGTCCACTGTCATGAATTCGTCCACCAAGCCCCTGGCAATGCGAAAGGTTTCTTCGCCCACCAGTTTCACGGCGGTACCGTCTGAAAACAAGCCGACATCGGTGAGTGTGATGCGTTTTTTGGCCTTGACCGACGTGATCATGGCCTGCGAGTCGTTCATTTGCACGCCAATCACCTTGATCTCTGGGCGCACTGCTTTGATGTAATTGGCCACGCCACTGATCAGGCCGCCACCGCCAATGGCCACAAACACCGCATCGAGCCGGCCTGGGTGTTGGCGCAGCATTTCCATGGCGATGGTGCCTTGACCCGCGATCACGTCCGGATCGTCATAAGGGTGCACAAAGGCCAGGCCTTTTTTCTTTTCCAGGGTGGCGGCATGCTGGTAAGCGTCGGAATAGCTCTCACCAAACAGCACCACCTCGCCGCCCAAGGCCTTGACCGCATCGATCTTGAGTTGCGGCGTGGTGGTCGGCATCACGATGATGGCGGTACACCCCAAGGTTTTGGCGCCCAGCGCCACGCCTTGCGCATGGTTGCCTGCCGAGGCGCAAATCACGCCCTTTTTGAGTTGCGCAGGCGTCAGTTGCGCCATTTTGTTGTAGGCCCCGCGCAGCTTGAAGCTGAACACCGCTTGCTGGTCTTCGCGCTTGAGCAATACCGTGTTGTGCAGGCGTGCAGACAGGTTGGGGGCGGTGTCCAGCGCGGATTCCCGGGCCACGTCGTAGACGCGGGCGTTCAGGATGCGCTTGAGGTAATCCGAAGGAGTGAGGTGTTTGGTCGCCATAGGCCCCATGATAACGGGCCAAAAAAATGCCCCCTGCCTTGCGGCGGGGGGCAAATCCACCTTTTCAGAGGGTGGAGGAGACAAACGGTGCGTACAAAAAAAGCACGCCTGTTAGAAAGTGTACTGATTTTTTGCTGCAGTGCAACAGTTTGTGTGATGAAAATTGCAAAAAAGTGTGAAGTTTCTGCACAAATGCCAAGCGTCAAAGAGGCGATACGATCAAGCTTTTGCGCACAGAAAGAAACACAATGGAATGCACAGTCAGTTGGACCGGTGCCTCGGGCACCCGCTCGGGCATGGGTTTTGTGGCCGAAACCGGCAGTGGTCATACTTTGACGATGGATGGCGCGCCCGATGCGGCCAAGCCTGAAAACGGGGGGCAAAACCTCGCCCCGCGCCCGATGGAAACCGTCTTGGCCGGCACCGGCGGCTGCACCGCCTACGACGTGGTTTTGATTTTGAAGCGTGGTCGGCACGACGTGCGAGGCTGCACCGTCAAGCTGACCACTGAACGCGCCGAGGTGGACCCCAAAGTGTTCACCAAGATCCACATGCACTTCACGGTCACCGGCAAAGGCATCACGCCACTCGCCGTGGAGCGGGCCATAGCCATGAGTCACGACAAATACTGCTCAGCCAGCATCATGTTGGGAAAAACGGCCGAGATTACGACCAGTTTTGACTTGCTGGAGGTGTGATTCAGATCCGGTGCGCCACGGTGGTCATTACCTTGGCAGCCAACTTCATCAAACCACGAACGGGCAGCGGTAAGTCGACTGCACCCGCTTTTTCGGCCATCCGTGCGTGGGCCACTTCATCGGTCTTCATTTGCTGCACGATGGCACGAGAGGCTTGGTCGTTGGCGGGCAGCAAATCGAGGTGGCTGGCCAAATGGGCTTCAACTTGGCGCTCAGTTTCTACGACAAAACCTAGACTGACACGGTCTCCCCCCAATTTACCTGCCGCAAAACCAATGGCAAAGGCGCTCGCGTACCACAAAGGTGTCAGGTAAGAAGTCCGATCGCCCAGTTCGGCGAGCCGCTCAGAGGTCCAGGCCAAGTGGTCGGTTTCCTCTCGGCAGGCCGCGTCCAGTTGGCTGCGCAGAACTGGGTCTTTGCAGGTCAGCGCCTGGCCGGTGTACAAGGCTTGCGCGCAGACCTCGCCCACATGGTTGACGCGCATCAAGGCACCCGAAAGGCGTTTCTCTGCGTCAGTTAAAGGCAAAGCCGCGTCTTGTGCCCGCGTCAAAGGCGTAGGCCGCGCAGCGCGCGCCGGGGCAAACAAGGTGCGCAAAGCGCTGTCAGCGGCATGGGTAAGTGAATCAGGTGTCATGGCCGAAGTTTAGCGCGCAACCAAAAAGCTGTTTTCGATCAAAATCACGAAATTTTGTGAAAATTTGTTCCATATCGCATAATGATTTGGGTTTTGGGACGCGCTTGTTGCGTCTGGACAACAAAAACAACAAGCTAATCGTCGTTTTCGACGATTTCCTTTGTGAATGGTCTCAGGGTCTGTTGAAATAAGAACAACTTCCCTAACGGAGGTTGGCTTGCGGTTAGAGGTTGTCGGATAATCCACAACTCTAAGTTCGGGCCCTTGTTAAACCTTGGAGAAATTTGCAATGAAAAAATCACTGATTGCTTTGGCTGCTCTGGCTGCCACCACAGCTTTCGCACAATCTTCTGTCACCATCTCCGGCACTTTGGATGCTGGTTTGATGAATCAGAAGTTTGAGAATGCCACCAATGTCACCAACGTCAGCTCAGGCATCAACGGCGCTTCTCGTGTGCGTTTCGTTGGTACTGAAGACATGGGCGGCGGCAACAAGGCCAACTTCTGGCTCGAAATGCAACCCAGCTTCCAAGACGGCACCACTTCTGCTGCTGGCTTGTTCAACCGTGGCGCATGGTTGGGTCTGCAAGGCGGCTGGGGTGAGTTGCGTTTGGGTCGTCAAGGCACCAACTCTGTTGCAGCTGTTTGCGATATCGACCAACAAGGTTGCTACACCGGCGCTTCGGGCGGCGGCATCTTGTTCAGCGGTATTTCTGCTCCTGGTGGCGCCTTCGGCTATTGGATGGCAGCCAACCCCACACGTGGTGGTATCGCTCAGAATAACGGTCTGAATACTTCAGCTCTGGCATCTTCTACTGGTGGCGCCAACCAAACCAACACTGCTTTAATTGCAATTGATTCCACACGTTATGTGCGCGCTGTTCGTTATAGCTTGCCTACATTCGTTCCTGGCTTGGGCATCAACGCAAGCTACGCATTCGGTCAGGCATTGGTCACTGGCGGTCATTCTGGTGACAGCATGGGCATCGATGCCAACTACGTGAACGGTCCTTTGAAGTTGACTGCTGCTTACCAAAAGGCCAACGGCGATAAAACTGCAACTGCAGCTACATGGAATACTGCCAACGCAACAATTACGCCTGCAGCAGCTCCAAATCCTACAGCTGCTGGTGCATCTGGTGAGTTGACAACAGTTGGCGCCATCTACAACTTGGGCTTTGCTTCTATCGGTGCTGGCTACCAGTCTGAAAAGGCCAGCGCCACTAGCGTCAATACAGGCATAAATGCACTGCAATTCACTAAAGCTGAAGCCTTCGCTTTGACAGCCTTGGTTCCAATGGGTGCTTTCACACCGTACATCAAGTACGGTGAGCGCAAGTACTCGGGCGGTTCGTTTGGTACCTTCACGCCTACAAAAATGACCAACTTGGGTGTTCGTTACGCTTTGAGCAAGCGCACTTATGTGTATGCTGACTACGTGCAAAACGGTGCTTCATTGGCTGTGCCAGGTGCTGTCACAACTGCTACAGGTATCCCAGCACCTACAACAGACCTGCTCAAGCAAGGTTCTTTGAACAACCAAACCAACTTTGGTATCACCCACTCTTTCTGATCTGACGCTGGCGCAAGCCAGTTGACGGTTTAAAGTCAAAAACCCACCGTGGCAACACGGTGGGTTTTTCTTTGTCTGCTGCTGGCGCCGTAGACAAACAAACACTGCAGCGCAAGGGAAAACACTCGTACCGAAACTGATGGACGCTGCTAAATTGTTAAATCTATCAACACACATTGGAGATTACACATGGCAGCAGAGAAAACATTGCAGGAAATGCTGAAAGACAGAAAAGCACTTGATGACCAGATTGCTGCCAAACGTAAAGTTGAACGCAAAGACGTGGTTGAAAAAGTCAAACAGCTGTGCAAGGACTATGAAATTAGCTCCAGCGAATTGCGCGGCGCATTGAAAACTCGCGAAAAGAAAACCAAAGCCGAGGGTGCAGAAAAGACCGGCACCAAAAGTACCACCAAAAAAGCTGAAGGCTGAGTTACCAACAGTAATTCGCAAGCCAGCAGTCAGTCGCAGCAAGTCAGCGCGGCTACTGCAGGCTGTAGATGTGCAGCAGCAAGCACACGAACTGCTCGACAAATTAGATGCAGCGAAAAGCTCGCAGCTATTGCTCAACAGTATTGATGCAATTGCTGTGCAAAAAGTTAAACGATTAACGCAATTGCTTGATCGTCTGCGCACAGAGCCACAAAAAAACCAAACATTACACAGGCAGCTGACTGCAGAACAGTACGCAAACTATTTAGAACAGCTGAGTCAGCCCACAAACGATTTTGATTCGCTGCTGCAAGATGGTTTACCTGACGTACTTGTGCACTACCAAACGCTAATTACATCGGCGGACAAGCTAAATGCACTGGCTGAAGGTGCTGCAACACGTAAACGCCGAAGTCGTAGTGGGAAACCCAGTTCTTCCCACCGTAATAAAGCTGAGCGTACATACGAGCAAGCCTGTGTTTATCTGGACGAACAGCTTGGTGTAGTCGATTCGCTGACAGAAAACCAGATTCGAGCGTGGTTAGATCGTGACTTTGACTTCAGTACAGATGGAAAAATAGCGATTGACTGCATGGGCGTTGCACGAATTCGCAATAGTCGCAGCAAGTACAGCCAAGCAAGTCCCTTAAACGCATCTGCTGAACGTAACGCTATGCATCATCAATGCCAACTGGCAGCGGTGACAGCTGCATTACAGCAGCAGATTTACATACCTGAGCCGATTGATGAATCAGCGACACTAATTGTCAGAAGTAAATTGCGCTCTTTGCTTGCCAATTTGAGTCCTGAAAAAGATTAGACGAGCTCCACAGCCTTGCGCAGCACGTCATCACCAGTCGTAACGTACCTCATTGTGGTTTTAATGTCCTGATGCCCAGCCAATTTTGCTAAAACAAACACGTTGATGCCCTGTCCAGCAAGACTTGTGAGAAATGTTTTTCTGCCGCTGTGTGAGCTTGCGTTGCTAACACCAGCACGTCGATACAGCCAGTAGAAATGCTGCGACAAGGTGTTGGGTGAAAAGTGGCGTCGTGGACCACGGTGTGTGGGGAACAAGGGCAAACTGCCATCAATTAACTTGCGTGTTGAAATGTAGTCTGCCAACTCTTGCTGCAACCTACTGTTTAGGTAAATGGTACGTGCATGTCCATGTTTGACACGTTCACTTGCAAGGAAAACTTCGCTGCGTACTGCACCTGTACTGTCCAAAACATCCGCAAGCGTCAATCCTGCAACCTCGCCGACTCGTAAGCCCGCTGCTACTGTCATCAACATCATCGCCCTGTTGCGCTGTGCGTAGGGGTGGGCTGCGATGTAGGTGAGAACTGTTTGCAGTTCTGCGGGTGTGAGTGATTTTGCTGTTGCCATAATGTTCTCCAAATGTTTTGTGTGAAATAAGTGTGCTGTCTTTGGTGCTGGTTGAGCAAGAAAGTCCAGGCAGTTTGGCGGTGTATTGGTGATCTGTTCTGTGTCAATTGGTTGCGCTGCCGACCACGAAGTTTGTGTATTCTGTTTGGTCGCATGTATTTACACAGATGCGCAGCACTTGGGCTGCAAAACGAAAAGAACGCTTAAAAAACGCTGCAAGCTGCGTCGACCTAGCGCCAGCATCGTAGCGAGCACGACATAGAAAATAATTGCGTGTAGGGCTGATTTGATGTGCTGCTGTGCATTGCTGCCCAAATCTCATCAGCAGACACGCAAAATCTGCGCTGCAATTTATGCGTGATGTGGAGATCTCGGGTGTTGGTGATTTGCTCTAACACCTAGTTGCGATAAGTCGAGGTCATAGAGAAGTATTGGCTTTGACTTGTTTGGGTGATGTGTGAAGCAAACTGCGTTTGCTTGTGTATCGCTGTCGCTCACACCACTTGCTTCGCATTAGATGTTTGCGTTTGGTGTTTGGTACTGATTGGTTTGGGAAAGTTTTAAGCAAACGACGGCAATGTCATCGCAAGATGAACAAATGCCGCCGTGTCGTTCTGGTCAGTACAAAGCCCGTCGCAGGACGAATATGGAAGAGTTTGATGTGAGACGAATGTATTGAAACTCACAAACCGTTTTGTCATTGACTTGACGAACGGAGACTCTGCGGCTCACTTGAAACCTACAAGCATCCATATCAACCTGTAGCAAGTGCGGGGTCATTAGCCGTCATATTACAACCCGCGTTTGTTCCCTTTGATCAAGCAGTGGCATATCTGCTGTTGTGGTGCCTAAAAATTAGTGTTGCGTATTCGCCAGTTGCCTGTGTTGTTTGAAAAGTTGTCTGTTGATTTGAGTGTTGATATTGAATATTGGATATGCTGCAGAGGGTTTGAGTTTGATGCGTGTGTTCTTGTGTGCCATAAGATGCTGAAATTGTTGTAATGTAGTTGCCTGTTCAGATGTCAGTAAATCAGTGTGATATTCAAGTAGTGTATGAACTTGTTGCTGTGCCTGTAGTAGTTTGATGTCAGTCGTAAAAAATGAATTGGCAGAAAATCCGTTCTCTGCCAGCCAGTTATTTGTGCACAATGTTTGATAGTTGGTTCTTTGGTTGATGGAAAATTGTTTGTGCGTCAGTATGTCTTTGGGTTTCTTCTTGTTTTGCATAAAAGTATTTAGCTGCGACCAAACAACAGTGCGTTAAAACTGGTTCTTTATGTGGTCGCCACGTGCAGCAGGCTAAATACTTGATGCGAATAGCTGAACTCTTCATCAAACCCATCAAGCCAAAGCCACCGATGACGCTGCCACAAGCGCGGATACATGGATTGAAGCAGGGTGTAAAGCGTAGTCAAGATCAATTGAAGCAAGAGCGCCAACAACAGAAGCAGCAGCGCGACAATGAACGAAAGCGCCAGCAGTTAAGGCATGGGTTATCTGCGCTGTGACTGAATTGAATTGCAACAATGACCGCCAAATCACCGTGAATCGTGGGGGTTTTGGGTGAAAAACGATGCTGTTTTGAAAATCTGGTTGTGACGCATGACAGGCATAGCTGCAATGGTCAATGTTCCGCCAAAGCATCGGTGCATCGCGTCTCGGTTGTCCATCATGTGTTCTGAAAATAAAGTTGCAGCTGTCAAACGCACACAAAGGAGAACGCAATGACAACTATCTTGAACACACTGAAGCTGACTGCAGCACGTAAGACTCGCGCACTGCCCGACGTTGTGAAGCGCCGTAACAAGCTGCTGATGAAGCTGGGTGAGCAGCGTATGTTGGCTGCAGCTTTGGAGCAAGGGCAGCACTACGCACCAACTCGACTGCGTACATTTAAGCAAGCTGATACAGGCGCACGGATTGTCAAAGAAGTGCCTGTGCGTATCAAGCCGTGGTTTTGGACTGGAGAAAAGGGCGAAACACTGTTGACAGTGCAGTACGGAAGCAAGCAGATCGAATTGCAAAAGGGTAAGACTGCAATTGATGTTGGTGAAGCGAAGAACTTGTGCCTAGTGCTGGACACTGTCATTGCTGCAACACGCAACGGCGAATTGGACGCACAGATTGAAGGTGCCAGCGTCAAACTGCGTGACGGGTTTAAGAAGTAACAGACAAGCGGCTGCGGCGACTTTGCAGCATTCCAATGTTCTGCTCGCCAGTTACCGTGCTGGCGTAGTGCTGATTGATCATATCGACGCTGGTGCGTGCATTGCGTGCCAGCGTCAGCAAGTCAATGCCTTGACCGTACAGCAAGCGAAACGTGATGCTTGAGTGGCGTAGGCTGTACAAGCTGCGTTCTTGTCCGTGCGGTCCAAGTTTCAATCCCGTCTTTGCCAGCACCCAATTGAAATAAAACGCCAAGACCCAGTGTGCGTAGTTGCGGTCATGCAGATGTGGCAGAAACAAGTAGTTGTCTGGTCCAGTTAGCTGTTTGGCTGCGTAATGCAGGGTAATTTGCTGGTAGATGCGCACAGCAGGTTGCAGCGTGACTATAGGAAGACCGTGACTCTTTGTTTCTGGCAGTGTCAATCGCAAGTAGGTGTTGTCATTGCGTACAACTTCAACATGCCTGTGTTTGAGCGTCTTCAAGTCGCTTGGTCGTATGAAGCTGTTGACCATAAACCCGATTGCCCAAGCTACGTCTGGCGGCATTGTGCATTCTGCAGTGCGCAATCTGTAGTTCTTGCGCATTGCGTTGCAGTTTTCTGGGTGCTTGGTGCCTTGCAGTTGGCGTGCAGTGCGGATGATGCGCCAGTATTCTGTGAGCGTAAACGCACCGCGTGAAGTTGTTTGAATCTTGATCTTGGGAAACTCTGGGAGCTTGTCCAATGCGCCGACTGATACAGCCATCGACAACACCTTGCGAACAATGATCAAGTATTGGCTGACAGTTGTAGTCGAAAAGCTGGAGCTGAGAAATTGTGTAAATGACAGCAGTGATGCGTAGTCGATAGCAGCAGCAGAGCAAATTGACCATCGCGGCAAGATGTGTGCGTCCAATCTGTTGCGTAAAACTTGTAAGCTGCCGATGGCAAATTCACCACGATCAACACGTGCTTGTTCGTTGGAAACCATTTGTGCTGCCAGTGCTGCAAACGTGTGTTTGGGTTTGACTGCGGCTTTGTCAATTAAATTGTCAGTGCAAGCATTGAGCACTGGTATAGATTTGTGGTTTGCCAGCGCCAGCAGTTGTTCATAAAAAGAGCGAGCGAAACTTTGAGCAGCACGTAGGCTTTGTGTTCGGCAGCTGCTTCTGTGTGTTCGCCCTGAAATCCAGCATCTAACTTGCCAGAACTTGCTTGCTACCATCTTGTACACAACCAGTTTGTTTGGATAACCTGGCACTGGTGTAATTGTTGACGGAATAGGTACTGTGCGTTCGCGTTCGTGCAGCGTGTATCGGCTGTCATTTACTGCAGCGTGTTCCTTGTACGGTAAAACGGTCAACATCACTCAAGCGTACTGTTGTATATCGCAATTGCAACCGCGTGCAGATGCGCTTAATGCGATTAACAGGCGCAGTTATGCCGTGCCGTTGCCGTTCATCGCCGTAGTGCAACGCTCAAATAAATTGACGCAGTGCAGCTTGATTAGTTGTACACCTGCCCACGTACAACTTGGTTCAATTGCACGGTGGCGAAACACTGGCGCAGCATTGACACCCTCAAGTAATTTGATGGAAAAATAAAACATTGTTTGCTTTGGCTGCTCTGGCTGCCACCACAGCTTTCGCACAATCTTCTGTCACCATCTCCGGCACTTTGGATGCTGGCTTGATGAACCAGAAGTTTGAGAACGGCGCATCTGCCAACAACGTCAGCACAGGCACCAACGGCGCTTCACGTCTGCGTTTCGTCGGCACTGAAGACATCGGCGGCGGCACCAAAGCCAACTTCTGGCTCGAAATGCAACCCAGCTTCCAAGACGGCACCACTTCTGCTGCTGGCTTGTTCAAC
>Ga0214919_10005654_pt1 | contig 17573 bp, 15 predicted proteins | sample LL1503_MetaG_FD_177994 | JGI IMG/M metagenome (GOLD analysis project Ga0214919, IMG submission 177994) | Freshwater microbial communities from Lake Lanier, Atlanta, Georgia, United States - LL-1503 | ecosystem: Environmental > Aquatic > Freshwater > Lake | place: USA: Georgia | collected...
TTCAACGACAATATTGCGAGACGTTTTAGTAGTTTGAGGGTAGTTTTTATGATTTCTAAGGTCCGGCGGAATAGAGAGAATATAATTCACTAAACTTCTGTCTAAAAATGGGGTTCTGGGTTCGAGTCCGTGGGACGAAATAGATTTATCGGATCTTAAAACATCAAACATATACATGTCTTTTAAAAGTCGTCTCGTTTCTTTATCAAACTCAATATCATCCGGGCATTTATTCATATAAAGATATCCGCCGAATAATTCATCTGAACCATCCCCATTAAAAATAACTTTAGCCTCTGAATGTGTTGAAATATATTTTCCCAATAAATAGTTGCCAATACTTGCTCTTACGGTTGTCGTATCATAACTCTCAATTGCGCGTATTACCTCAGGAATAGCATTAAACACGTCATCTTCTGTAACTATAATTTCAGTATGGTTTGTTTCCAAATAATCGGCAACAAACTTGGCATATTTTAAGTCTTCCGAGCCTTCTAGACCAATACTGTAAGTTTCTAATTTTTTGTAATGCAAATTATGCGTTTTGTGATAATTATTCACCAATCCAGCAACTAAACTACTATCGAGACCACCAGACAATAAACAAGCAATCGGGCGTTCAGTTGTAAGACATCTTTTGTTTACAGCAGCATGTAAATAAGCGGAAATCTTAGAACACATGTTTAGAATAAAATCGTTATTTAGTTCATTATTTATGAGCCAACTATGAGGAAACCCTGAAATAAAATAAGGGACATTTTCTTTTTCTATTTTCCATTCACCACAATTCAAATCACCGTCTTCATTCTTATAACTTAAATTAAAAGTACTATATGTGCCTGGTTCAAATTGATTAACATACGTTTGCTTATCATCGTTATTATGAAAATATTCCAAACACTTTAATTCAGATGCGAATCCGTATAAAATATTATTATGTATATCTACATTATTATGCGCATTTACACTATTAAGAGAATATAAAGGTCTAACCCCATATTGGTCACGTGCGACATATAGTTTTTTACAATTGTCTTTATCGCGATTATCATATAATACAAAAGCGTATTCACCTTCTAGCATAGTTAAGGTTTGCTCTAATCCATATTTAATATAAAGATGAATAATAACTTCACAGTCGGACATTGTCGTAGGTTTGATATTCATGTACTTATATAATTTTTTATAGTTATAAATCTCTCCATTACATATCAGGACAACGTCATTAATTACCAATGGTTGATTTGATTCATTGTTTAGTCCGTTAATAGCGAGTCTATGAAATCCTAGAACCGTATTTTTATAACTTGTTTCTAATTTAGAAAATTCCGGACCACGTTTTTGTCCCTTCATAAATTCACGATGAATTACATGAGCATCGAATTTTGAATTATTAAGAAGAGTAAAAATACCACACATATTTTATATGTTATTATATTTAATCATCTTTATATAATTTTCCATTTTGTATATTTTATATTTATTCCATTTAATCCATTTTACCCATTAAATTTGTTTTGAGTAAATAAAATAATATATATTTATATCAATGAATAACCCATATAGCGAAATTAGTAATTCAAAAATACATACACAAACAAATGAAAGAATATACAATAGGAATATTCCGTCTCAAATGCTCCAGCCATATTTAGACGTAAGACCTGTAATGACAAAATATTCACATTTACCGATAGTAGACCCAAGAAAGCCTACTAATGTTCCATTGCAACAAATGCCAACATTCAATGTTCAAAATACATTTAACCCGGGCAACACAACCTCTCCTTGGTCTGGTTTCGCATCTAATATAAATAAAGAGTCTGAATTAAGAAACCAAATTTACGCTCTTCAAAAGTGTAGTCAATCCGTTTACGTGCCTTCCTCAAACAGTGATTTATACGATTATACGTTTAAAACAAAAACACAGTCAAGTCCACATGATTTATTATTTAAGCAAGAGCATTTTTCAGAATTTAATCCAAACCCTAGCACAAAAACAGTAGGTTCTGGAATCTTTATGAATTCAACAAGAGTTCAGGTACGTGATTTGACAAACCAAAAATGTTAAATGTAAAAAAGGAATAAAAAAATAAAACCCTAATATATGGTATTATTTTTTTTCTATAAAAATCTCACTAATAGCACGCTATTAAATAAAATTAACTCGATATATGATATAAATGATGGTTACGCTCTAATAGAAAAAATCGATATTTATTCGGAAAATTTAGAAATAAGCAATGTCCCCAAAAAAAACAATAAAATTTTACACGGGAAAATAGTAGATTTCAATATGAAACTAGAAGACGTAATGAATAAAATTAATGATATGAAGGAGTGTAAATTACAAAAAACAATATATAACGTGGAGACAATATGGGTAAGTAAAATAAAGAACGGTGGTGTATATAAAGCGTATATTATATATTAGTATTAATAAAAACCAAATCAATAAATTAAATATCAAAAAAAAACTTGATATTTAAGTATATATGTCAGAAACATTAATTAATCAAATAACTTTAGATTGTTTACTGAATAAAAAGATGTATAACAATCAAATAATAAATAAAAAATCAAAGCAAGTAAATCACGAAGAGAGGAAGTTTTATAGAAAACGCATATATAATTTATTTAAGGATATTATATCTGGAAACGCACAAACACAAGAGGAATTACCGTTAGACGTTAAATACGCTTATGACAATTATGTTAACGCAACTATTAATTATTTTAAGATACTTGATAGCAATGATATTATACAATCCGAACATAACGATTATGAAAATATTCCAGAAGAAAAAGAAAATAAGCAAACAGAAATAGATAATGAAGATATAGACATTTCTAATAATGCGGTTGAAAATGCCGATGCTATTTTATTGCGTTCCGTAAAAATAGAAGTGCCTACTTTAGATAAATACGTCAAAAGAACCAAAACAAAGCCTACAAAAGAAATACCTCAACTTATAATACCAAAACAGAAAGAGATAAATCTAAATGACCCACAACTTAAAAATAAAGGAATAAAAAATAATATCAACAATATTTATGAAGACAAAAATGCAAAAAAGGAAAATGAAGAAAAGTAATTCAAAAAAAACAAGAAAAAATAAACACACAAAACTTTCAGGTGGCAATAATAAAAGCAACAAACAAAATATACATAAACATGATCATGATCACAAACATCACAATAAATCAGTTAAACTAAAAAAGCAAAATTGTAGTCCTAAACCTAAAAATGAAATAAACCATTTTTCATGTTATACAAATAAAACCCTTTTAAGACTAAGAGATTTATGGAATGCTCGCCATCCTGACGCAAAAATTAATACGAACTCACCGAAGGAAATTCATAAGCAAATAAGTGAAATGCTTGGTGGCGTTTGTAATAAAGAATCATGTTGGCTTAAGCAACGAGCCGAATTCGGAAAAATCGAAAGCGATGCTGCTGACTCATTTGCCCCAGAATCTCCGGAAGAATGGAAAAAAAACCCAAATGAATGGTTGTCCAGTATAGAGATTATGGACGTAATGAAACAATACGAGAAAGCATATAAATGCTTTGATTTTATTGGTCCGAGTCCGATTGATTTTGATACAAAAAAATTATATGGCGAATGTGTTTGGGGCGAATTATGTAATTTTAGCGTTGAAACCCAACTTAAAAACGGGAAAACCAAAGTAGGCATTATATTCAATACAGACCCTCATGATAAACCTGGGCAACATTGGATATCAATGTTTGTCAATATAAAGAATAATTCAATATTCTTTTTTGATAGCGTTGGCGATAAAGCACCTCCTGAAATAATGAAATTGGTAGAGCGCATTAAAGAGCAAGGACTTAAATTAAACCCCAAAAAGGTTTTTAAATTTGACAGCAATGAAGGTATAGAACATCAATATGGAAATACAGAATGTGGTGTATATTCTCTTTATTTCATAGTTCATATGTTGGAAGATAAAACGACGGACCATTATTTAAAGACGCATGTTTTAAAGGATGAGTATATAAATAAATTCAGACACGTTTATTTTAATGATGACCTATAATAAATAATAAAAAACAAAACAAAACAAAAACAAAACAAAAACAAAACAAAAACAAAACTGAATACATATACAATTTAAGAATTTAAGAATTTAAAAATAGTATTGTATATGTATCTATATAAATAAATAATTATTATGACCATATTTTTATCGAAAAAAAATATATACCCTATAATATTACCACAACGTTTTTACATAGACCGATTTGGAAATCAGAACGCATATATTGAAACTTCTCCATCTATGAACATTGATAATAATGGGAATGTAAAAATACTGGTAAGATTAATAAACTATAGAAAATATTACAACAAACAAACAATAATTTATGAAGACTACGCGAATTCTATATATGTCTTATTGTCTGGTAAAATAGAGGAAAATAAGTCATTAGACATGGATAAATTTAGCGTAACTAATATAGAGTATAAATATAATATTCCAACCTATCCTTCTTATTGGAAAGGATTACAGGATATCCAGTTTATAGATTCATCAACTATATTGGCTGTTATACCGGAATGTAACTCAAAAGGTTATCCGTCTATATTTTATGCGAAACTAGAAAATAATAAAATTCACTCGTTTACAAGTTGCCAACCAAATAATCTTGAAAAGTATTGGATGCCTTATCTAGATAAAAATAAAAACAATACGGCTTTTGTGATTTATAATTTGTTCCCATTTTTAATAAAAAATATACATGACTCTAACACAAGGAAAATAAATGTACCTGCCGTAAAACTTGTAATACTAAAAGATTATTTTGGTTCTACGAATGGAGTACATTATAAAAATAATTATTATTTATTTTTAATACATACAGATAGAGTGAGAACATATCATAGATGGTTGTTATTTGATTTGGTTACAGATGATATACAATTATCGCAAGAATTTGTATTTTTTAATTATTCTTATATAGAAACCGCATTAAGTTTATGCAAACTGGATAACCGGATTTTTGTGAGCCTTGGCGTAAACGATGATAAAGCGTTTATTGTTGAAACCTATGTTGAAATAATAAATCAAATATTACCTGTTATAAAATAATAAATGGTAAAATAATAAATGGTAAAATAATAAATGGTAAAATAATAAAAACAAATAAATATATAAAAATAACATTCTATAATTATATATTTAATGAATATCAATAACTTTTTAACGAAAGAAAACGTAAATACATTATGGGACGTAATTAGCGACGAAGAAATATTCAAATTTTTATCACGCGATATTCAATCAAACGTAGGCAATTTATTTTCTAAAAATATAAAAGGTTTTTTTGAAACAGAAAAGACAAAAACCAATAATTTAATTGAAATGAATAAGAAATATATTTTGCTTATTTTGAATTACATCAAAAAAAATCATCCACATCAACCGAGTAAGATTAAAATACTGGAAGAGCAACCAGCAAAAGAATTAATTACTTATGAAGAACTTCAAAATGAGAGAAAATCCCACTTTGAAAAAGATTTACAACAACGACAGCAAGAATTTGAAGATACAATGTCGATTAAAGCCCCACCCGTTCCAGAATTCGCTGATAAATTTACAGATAAGCCAATCGGTGAAATGGATAAAATAATAAAAGATATGACATCAAAAAGAAATTATGAAGTCGAACAATTTAATAGGAATTATCAAACCGACATTAATCAAGTAAATAATTGGTTAAAACCACAAGACACATCGGTTAAAAGCGAAAAATTTGTACCGCAAAATAAACCGGAACAACCACCGCAATCGGAAAGATTTAGGTTTTTAAATAATGAAGAACAAGAAAAACCTGAAAATAAAAAAATAGTTTATCCGACTAAAAATGTGTCACCGACTAAAAATGTGTCACCGACTAAAAATGTGTCGTGGGGTGAAAATACGGAGGTTCTTCCTTTTGACAACAATGAAGAGATTGATGATATTTTTAAAAAACTAAAAAAAGTAAATAAAAAACCAGAACAAGAAGAAAACAATATAAACCTAACATTTTCAGAGAATTCCGACGCACAACGTATTTCAAATTTAGAACGTGAAATGAAAAATCTCCATTCTAAAATGGATTCAATATTAGAATTATTGAGAGGCAAATAATTATAAAAATTAATATATACATTAATAATATATATTAATGTATACCCTATACGGATTTATTATAACAATGGCACTAATAGTTGCGTTATCTTTTATAAATAACGTATCAAATGTAGATATTATAAAACTAGTATCAATAATAATAATATCAACAATTATTCAACCTTTTTTTTGTAAAACATGTAATAATTCTTATTCTTTAGCAGCGTATTTAGCAAGCGTTCCATTATTAATATCAGTTTTGTTTGACTGTGAAAAAATAAGAATGCTAATATTTGCATTGGCTTCAGGAAATGCAATAGGTAGAATAGGTTGTTATTTTAGCGGTTGCTGTAGTGGAAAAATAACAGATGGCATTTTATATTCAATCAAATATGAAAAAGGTACCGTAATAGCAGACCATTTGCACAAAACGGTATATGTTTATCCAACAATATTATTAGAAATATTATCTGAATTTGCAATTGCTTTTATAGTATTTAATTATAAATATGGTCTAGAGTTATTTGGAATATTAAATATAATATTATTACAACTCAGTTCATTGTGGCGATATACTCCGCGCGTAGGTAAAAATATATGGGTTTCTTTATTATCACTAATCTTTTATACCTTTATTGTCTATTTTAAACAATGTAATAATTTTAAACAAAATATAGAATTTAATTTGAAACCTATAAGCGTAATAATTGGCTTAATATTCGGATTAATAGTAAGCAATGATATTTATATGGGAGACTTAATAAAAATAAACAAAAATAAATAAATTTATTGTATTAATTTTAAAACCTTTTCACCTTGTTCATTTGTTTCATATGAACCAACCTTTAATGGTACAACAGAAGGGTCTTTTAATGCGTTCATATATGTTTGTTTATCGTATAAATCAAGAACGTCCTTGCTCATTCTTCTATAAACATATTCAACACCATTAATGGTTATTGGTTTACCCTTCCATTCAATCTCTATTTTGTTCGCTTGAACGGTAGTATCATTTTGTTGTTCGCTATAATCCGGAACATAAGACATTTTGTCATTTGTAGGGTCCCCAAAATTAACACATTTTCCATTCGAATAAATATAGCAATCAAACGCGGATTCTTTAATGGCATCCGTTAGTTGAGCAGTTAAGTTTGCTTTAATTTCCGAAATCTCAAAAAGATATTGGTCGCTTGTAATAGGAAAGTGAGGAACTGACTTACTCAAATCTTTTCTTTTTAATTCAATCGCTTCATCGGACTTTAATTGTGTTTCTGAAAATGTCATAATATAAACAAACACTTCAACCGTTTGTAAGGTTTTTGGTAAGTCTTTATGACTACAAATACGTCTAGCACGACCAATAACTTGCTCTGAGCGCACAGGATGCCAATATGGTTCCATAAGATGGACATATCTAGTATTTCTTAAATTAATTCCTTCTGAACCGGATGATGTAATCATAAAAACCTTAATTACCTCACCCATATTATTATTGCGGTATTTAGCCTTTAAAACAGTTCCAATGCTTTCTGGAATGTCGTCCCATTCACCGTTATAAATATGTCGAACCATTTCTTTTTCTTCTGATGTTTCCGTTCCGGTATATAATGCGAAAGTTGGTTTTCCATCGTCGATTTCGTTCATATCTATTTCCCACATTCCAATGGATGATTTTTTGATTTTAAATTGAGCGAAACCATTCTTTTTAAGGACTGAAGTGAAGAGACCAATTCCTTCGGCAGTTCTAAATTGACTATAAACTAAATGTAACCCTTGATGTTCCTGGTCCTGAATATTTTCTAACATATGTAAGAATTTTGGACTATATGTTTGAAGCGCTTCTGGAGTTAAAAAATCGTTTGAATGCTCTTCAATATTCTTAATGGCAATTTGTAAACGTTCTTTGTAATCAACGCCTCCAATTTCCTCTAATATTTCATCCCCTTCAATCTCTCCTTCGCGTTCATCGTCGACGTCTTGTTTATTTGCTACTTTTGAGCCATCTTTAATAAGTTTTGCCATTGGTTTAGATTCTTCGTCTTCTTCTTCGTCTTCGTCTTTTTCTTCTTCGTCTTTTTTCCTTCGTCGAATCCTACTTTCAGGTATAGGCCTATCGGGCATAACAAAATTACAGAATAAACGCGAAAAAATGCGATAAGTAGAAGATTTTTCTTCAAATAAATCACCAACTTCACTTGATGGTTTTTTTTTCTTTTTCTCAGTTAATCTTTCTTCTTTACGAGCACTTTCATAAATCTTGAATTGAGCATCGCTCATTGGTATTCGAATAATATGATAATCGACCCCTAATTTTTTATCGTATTTTGGAAGCAAACTTTCTTGCGCACTTTTGAAGTAAGAAGATAAACCGATAATGCGACGTTTTAAAGCATCGATATTTTTGATTTTCTTATCGCTGTCATTAATGTAGCGCGTTAAGAAAGTATTTAAATCATCAGGTAATGCTTTTTTGTTGATAACTTCAATGCCTTGTACAACAATATCGATATCATTTTTCTTAAGCGTTCCTATAATTTTCCTCTCAAAATCATCATCTGTAATAAAGTCTGAATCAATTGTTGATTCACCTTTTTCATTTTTTTTTACGTTTGAAACACCTTGATAACCGGATTCCACTTTCACTTTATTTTTAAATCCAAAAGGGTTTCTAGTAATAGTTAAAACCTTACTACTAGGCGAATAATCTAGATAATCAAGAGACTTCTCTCCTAGTAAAATTTGTTGAAGCGATTGTCTGTCGATTTTGTTGTTTGTTTTAACTACTAAAGGGATTTTCCAAGTCTTAATATAACCTCTCAATATGTTGAATAGTATAGCAAATTCATTTGGATAGTTAATAACAGGAGTTCCAGTTAATAATATTATGCGAACATTTTTTGCCCTTAACAACATATAATATAACTTTACTGCTAAGTTAATGGGTGTATGCTCACCAAATAAACTTTCTCCTACTTCCTTTTTTTCTTCCTCTCCTTCTTTACCTTCTTTACCTTCTTCTTCTTTTGCTTTTTCTTTTTTCTTTCTTTTTTCTTCGTCCGGAATAGGTTTTTCCTTTTTTAATTTGTTAACGATGCGACTAATTAAATTATGCGCTTCATCAATAACGACCACTTTGTCGTCAAAAATATTTGTAGTAAAATTATTCGTCATTTCTTTTAAACGTTGAGAGCGTAGACCATTGTAATTAATAAAAGTGTATTTGTGTTTAATCATTTCATTAATTTGTTCTTCAAGGATTTTTTTATTTGTATCACTAAGTTCATCATAATTTGACGGTTTTTTAATGTTAATGAAGAATGCACCACCGTGCCTATGAATATATTCTTGTGGAAGATTTAATAAAAAAGATATGGTTTTTAATGCTTCTGGATTTGTGGTAGTAGAAATCCATTCCCAATATTGATTTCTTTTATAAATTAAATCACCGCATTTTTTAAGTTCTTCCACATAGTTTGCGCGTAATGATGCTGGTGTCATAATGATTACATTTTTAGAATCTTTCATTCCTTCAGCAATTCCAATAGATGTACATGTCTTACCGGAACCTAAACCGTGATACAAAAGCAACCCGCGATAAGGAGTGTAAAGATTCATATAATCTCGGACAATCTTTTGATGAGTTAATAGAGAGAAATTCGTATTTGTTTTTCCAATAGTGTCACAAGATATATTTTCCGAGTTGGCTTCTAACTCGCGTTTATATGGTCCAAAAAGAGAATTAATAAAATTAATAAAAATCTCTCGATTATTCATATAATAACTGGATGCTTTGAGTATAACTTGTTGTGATTTTTTTGGAATGCGTTGTTGTATAGGAGTGTCTCCTATTTCAATAAGTGTTTCTGGACCCAATATAGCAACACCTTTTTCAATCTTTTGTGTGATTCTTTTCTTTTTCTTTGGAAGTTGAATGGGTATAACTGGAACAGCATCTTTTTCTAAATTGTCTTCTTGGTTTGGTTCTTTATCTTCGACTTTTTCCTTTTCCTTTTCCTTTTCAGTTCCCTCTTCATCTTCATCCTCTTCAAGTATAAATGGCATATTTACTTTTTGCTTTTTCGCTTTCTTTATGGGTTGTGCTTGAATGGGTTCAACAGTAGTCTGTTTTTCTTCAGCGTTTTGAATCGTTTGTTTAACTGTTACCTTTATTTTTTTACTTTCAGTTAATTTTTTTCTAAGAGCATTAATATCAAACCCTTTTGCCGTTTCGTCAACAATCAAAGGTCTTTTATTTTCGAGTTCTTCTGCTTTATTTTCAGTTTCTTCTATTATTAATTTAGATATTTGGGTTTCATCTTCTTCATCTTCTTCATCTTCTTGTGGTTTCTCTCGTTGTTTTTCTTTTGCCATTGTTTTTGGTATATCAGATTTTACGGGTTTTTTAATACCCTTTATAACAACAGCAACATGTTCTCTCTCTACAACATTTGGTTTTACCATTAATTTTTCTTTTAATAGAGCTAAAGGATTCATTGCTTATATAATTTAAATATATAAATTTTTATTATTTTACAAATCAAATGATTAAGTATTTTATATTTTACAAATTAATAATTAAAACTCCAAATCTTACAGAGTGGCTAAAAAGTAACTATAATTAAAGCGTTTCATTCGAATGTGTTTCTATAATTTTAATAGCCTCATTGCAAGCAATTTGTTCCGCCTTGCGTTTAATTTTATGTTGTCCTTCTCCCATAAATATTAATGCTCTACCGTTTTCTGTAATAAAATCGTGAACGGATTTAAAATTTTTAAAGAATGATATGTCGACGGCATTGTTATGTGTTAAATTGTATATTTGTTGTCCTAAACATAAATAAACGCCCATTTTATATCCGAATTCGTCATCATATTCAATTTGTATATAATGCGGTGTTACTTTAAATTCTTTTTGAATCTTAACTTGAAGTATGTTTTTATAATTATCATCGTTTTGAATAAGAGCAGTCCAGTCTATATGCTTTTCAAAAACCGATTCTACAAATTTTTGCGCCATTTGGAAACCGGGTCCAGTAATAAACATGGACTGAAACCAATTGTCTTCGTCTTTAACAACCGTCTTATTAAAATCTAAAAAGAGTGCTCCGATAAACGATTCAAAAAGACATCCCAACTTTTTCAAATTTGTCCTTATCTTCTTTTCCTCGGCATGTTTAGAAATAATTAACCATTTATGTAGTCCCATTTCTAATGCGATCTTTCCGATGGCTTCATTTTTTACGATGGCAATCTTTTTTTCTGTCATAAATCCTTCGTCCGCTTTAGGAAAACGTCTATATAATAAATATTTTGTTATACATTCTAATACTCCATCTCCTAAAAACTCAAGACGTTCGTTCGATTTGCTGCTTAATGGCATACAATCAGACGGCCTCTCGACAATAGTGATATTTTGTTGAATATTTTCAAAACTAGGACGTTTAATATAAGAACGATGGACAAATGCTCGCTCGTAAAGTGCCATATTATCGACGTTCGGCGGTATCCCATATTTAGAAAGAATAGATTGAACTTCGTCTAACTTTATTTTAATATTTAATGGGTTATACGGATTAAATATTAAACCTTCATCTGTTTTGATAATGTCGTCATCGTGGGATATTTTAAGTTCGGTCATTTGTATTTATATGTAAGTTTAACTTTATATTGTTTAAAAATATATATTTTGAGGAAATAGTTTAAAGAGATAATCGCATATTATGTTAAGCATGGAGGGGACTGAAATGTGGAAAATACTTGAAGATTACACTAATTATGAAGTTAGCACATTTGGAAACGTCAGAAACGTAACAACAAATAAGTTATTGAAATTATCAAAAAAAGGAAATTATTATTCCATTGGTTTAACTGATAAAAATAAAGTTAGAAAATCACTTAGAGTTCATAGACTTGTATGCTTAGCATTTATTCCTAATCCTGAAAACAAACTAGAAGTTAATCATAAAGATAAAAATGGATTAAATAACAATATTACTAATCTCGAATGGAATTCGCACCAAGAAAATTGTATTCATAGAAGTAATGGAGTTAAAAATGTTAACAACAGAAATATTAAAATTAATAAAGTTAATTTAAAAACGAATGAAATTATTGATACATATAATTCAATTGAAGAAGCAGCAAAATGGATAGTAAATAATAAGTTAAGTAACAAATTTGGCAGTGCAAATTCTAAAATTTGCGTTTCGGTCAAAAATAATAAAAAAGCATACGGATTTTACTGGAAAAGGGTCGAACAAATTATGTTTTTTAATGAAGAATGGAGAGAAATTATATTAGATAATAACCATACCAGTTATTTTATATCATCTTTAGGAAGAATAAAAAATAAAAAAGGCATTATTATGGAAAACTATAAAATACATCATAGTGGATATATATATACTAGAATTAACTATAACAAATATGCTATGCATAGATTAGTAGCTATGATGTTTATACCAAATTTAGAAAATAAACCTTTTGTTAATCACATTGATGGAAATAAAGTTAATAATACAGTTAGTAATTTAAATTGGGTTACTTGTTACGAAAATAATATTCATAATCACAATATGGGTTTTGTAAAATGTTATACCAAAAAAATAATTCAATATGATTTAGAAATGAATGAAATAAATAAATATAATTCAATAAAAGAAGCATCAGACATATTAAATATAACTACTACAAATATTTTAGGAGCATTAAAAAATAGACAAAAAACTGCTGGAGGATTTATATTTAAATATTTAGACTAATTTAATCATTTAATAAAAATTTAATCATTTAATAAAAATTTAATCGTTTAATAAAAATTTAATCATTTAGACTAATTAAATTAATCAATTTTAAAATTTTTAATATTTTTCTAGTATATAAAATGGTTTTAGTAAATGCCGGAAAAATGGCTCGTAATGCTGGGTCAATTGTTAATAGAACTAACGTTTGCGGTGGAAACAAAAAGGCGGGATTAGCACCTCGTATCGGTTGGTTTTTGAGTAGCAATCCTTCTTTAATTGGTGCCCCTCAATCTGTTCCTAAATTCTGTATTCCCAATAGAACTATCCAAACTCAACGTTATGGATACAGTGCTACTCACGGTGGAAACATGGGTTAAAAACTTTAGAAAGATATTCGCTTATTTTCTGGAGTTTTTAAATAAATTATTTATTATGTAAAATGATTTAATAAGATATTATTAAATAATTTAATAACTAATGATTATCAAAGTTGATGTACGCGAGCAAGACCTTTTAAACCAAATAAATCATATGGTTGCGAATATTCCTATATTTAAGAACTGTATAATTAAATCCGAAACTCTACCAATCGGCGACGTTATTATTGCTAATGAAACCGAAGATATTTTGATTATAGAGAGAAAATCTGTAAATGATTTATTAGCAAGCATTAAGGATGGACGCTATGAAGAGCAATCTTACAGATTAAACGGATTAAATCATCACAATCATAACATCATTTATTTAATTGAAGGTGACGTTAATCGCGTAAACCGTTTTAAATCTGAGAACAAAGTTGAGAAACTTACTCTTTACTCAGCAATGTTCTCTCTTAATTATTACAAAGGGTTCTCAGTATTTAGGTCTTTTTCTTTAGAAGAGAGCGCAACCATTATCTGTAATATGTCTTACAAGTTAGATAAGGAAACGAACGGAAAGAAATCCTACTATCAAAATAATCAAAATAAAATTACAAATACAGAAACAATCGTTAACGCAGAACAAACACAAACAGGAGGCAATGATATAAAAGAAGCAGACGCGCAAAAAGAAGAACAACCAAAAGAAGAAACGCAAAAAGAAGAGGTTGAGCAAAGCGAGAAAGATTATGTAAATGTTATAAAAAAGGTTAAGAAGGAAAACATTACACCCGATAACATTGGAGAAATTATGCTGTGTCAAATTCCTGGAATAAGTTCCGTCACCGCACTTGCTATTATGGCAAAATATCATAACCTCCCAAATTTAATTAAAGAAATAGAAGCAAACAATGAATGTTTAAAGGATATAGCATATACAAACGGCAAAGGGCAAACTAGAAAAATAAATAAAACAAGTATATCAAATATTGTAAAATTTTTATTAAAAAAATAAAAATATAATATATGAAAGAGTTTATGAATCTATTTTTATTTATTGGTATTTGTTTTGTTGTATATATATTATTTAGAAACTTCAATTATGGTTATAAAGAAGGTATGACTACTACAGACGCATCAGGTAATTCTGTTATCACACCACAAAACGGGATTGCTACAAATGCAGCGTCATATAGTGCTACTATAAAATCGGCAAATATGAAAATAAACGATGAACTATTGGTTAGCAAATATAAATCCGATTATGAAAATATCATTTTAAACATGGATGATATGCTTAATAATTTAATGTTACAAACTACATTGTCTGTCGATACAACGAATCCTCAAAGTTCAATAAAACAATTAGCAGAAATGAACCAGGCAAAAGCAGCATTAAATAATGTTATGAAATATCTAGATAAACAATAAAAAAACAATTAAAAAACAATAAAATAATTAACTTATACAAAATTTAATTATTTTCTAAAAATTTTATGGCGTATACAACGACACTTCGTTTTCTTTATAATACCCATTATCCACTAAAGATTGTGTGTACGCACTGCCTCCCCAGTTAGGGTCCATTGGATCCGGACTTATTGGCGCCTTTTCTTGTTTTACATTCATCATATCTAAAGGTGTAGTAGTGCCTATATAATAGTTTGATGGATCATGGGAAGGATAAGATTGACTATTATATGGAGGATCGTTTCTCGTAGCATCAACTAAAAGTGTTGGATTCGGATACGCTTCCTCTCCAACCGGTTCTAAAGAAGATTCCATTAATGGCGGTACTTGTGAAGCGATGCCTACTGGAGGATTCGCAGATGGCGGAAGTCCTGATTGTGGTTCTGAAACACTAGGTCTTGCTTTATAAACACGCTTTCCCTGGGCATCATATGTTTCCTGTAAATATAATACAGGGCATTTTATATTTTGGCTTTTTTGCCAATCTAAAAACTCTGTATAATCTTCTAAATTCTCAAATTCAATTGGATTTACTCCAGGTACTTGCGTCAATTTAGAATTGTATAAATAAAATCTAGAACCCTTTTGTATTAACATATCTGGACATTTTGGTTTTCTGGGCGTGTCGACCGTAAACCCTTCTGAATATTTAGCATCTCCATTTTTCGCGTAAAAATACAAACCTATCAGAAATACTACGATTAATAAAAAAGTAAACAATGTCATTATATTATATAATGATAAAAATGTTGGATTTTATTTTCTATTTATTTTTATATAATGGTTTTATTACATATTGATGAAAAGGATATGGGTGCGATTAAGAAAGTAGACGATTTTTTACGTAATAAAAAGGTATTTATTTTAATTTATATGAGTGGGTGCGGACCATGTAACGCTATACGTCCTGAATGGGAAAAATTAGAAAACGCTTTATCCAAAGAATTTATAAATCGCGACGACATTGCTATAGTCGACATTAATACTAAATTAACGGACAATCTTAAACATATTAAAACCAAACCAAGCGGTTTTCCAACTATGCGTTTCTATGAAAATAATAAATTTGAAAATTATGAAGACAGTAATATAGAAAATAAAGACAGAAATCTAGATTCATTTGTAGAATGGATGGAACTAAAACTTGACGATAAAAATATATCTAAATTTTCTAATAAACATAACAAAACATTTCAAAAACGAAAACAAACAGGTGGTAAAACTAAAAAGAACGGTTCTCGCAAATGGTCAAGAAAATACAAACAAAGTATTAATTGTCGCAGACCTAAAGGGTTCTCACAAAAACAACATTGTAAATATGGACGCAAAAAATATAAAAATATAAAATTTTAATTTATTTTAAATAAAATTGAATAAATTAAAAAGGGATAAACACAAATAAACATAATCAATTAACAAACAAAAAATGGAACACATTTTCAGAATATTCGACTTCAACGTGTATAACGCAAAAGACACAAAAGAATCATCCTCTGACGACGAGCAGAATACGTATAAAGATAAGAACAATTTTATTATACAATTATTTGGAGTAGATGAAAAAGGCAAGACCTATTCTGTAAATGCGGAAGGTTATAAACCGTTCTTCTACATAATGGTAAACGATAATTGGACAATTAAAATGAAAGAAGACTTTGTCGATCATTTAAAAGGAAAAATGGGTAAATTTTATAGTGAATCCATTACAGACTGTAAAATTATAAAACGTAAAAAATTATACGGGTTTGATGGCGGGAAAGAACATAAATTTATTTACGTCGAGTTCGCAAATATGGGGTCCTTTAATAAAGCCAAAAATTTATGGTATACAGACTATCAAAATGGACATACGTTATTAAAAGACGGATATATGTTTAAAGACACTTCCATGAAATTATATGAAGCAAACATTCCTCCATTATTACGTTTCTTCCATATAAAAGATATTAGCCCATCCGGATGGATTGCTATTCCTAAAAAAAAAGTAATTCAACATAAAGACGATACAAAAACGGTAAACTGTGATTTTGAATTTGTTACAAATTATAAGAATATAATACCGTTGAATGAAAGGGAGTTACGTGTGCCTTATAAGATAATGAGTTTTGATATTGAAGCAAGTAGTAGTCATGGAGACTTTCCAGTACCAATAAAAACGTATAAAAAACTTGCTACGAATATTATTGAATATTTTGAAAACTTAAAAATGGATATGACGAAAGAACTTTGTAAAAATATATTAAGGCGCGTCATTTTAGCGGCATTCGGTTACGAAAAAATGGAACAAATTGATATAGTATATCCGAAAAAGCATCCCGGGTCAAAAGAAGAAGTACAAAGATTATGTGAAGTATGGTTAGGAACATTGGTTAGAAATTTAAAAGCAACAGACACTTCAGAAGAAAATACAATTGAAAGCATGTTTGAAAAAATGGGATTAGATGAAGAAGATGACGATTATCATAATAGAGACCATATAAAAACATACACGGATAAAAAAGCCACAATAGTAGAGATTCTATGCGACAAAAATTTTGAAAGAGAAGGTAAGTTAACTGAACTGAACGAATCGCTAAGAAAAGTATTCCCAAAATTGGAAGGCGATAAGGTTACATTTATAGGTTCAACATTTATGAATTATGGTAACGTAGATCCTCATTTCAATCATTGTATAGTGTTAAATACTTGCTCTGATATGGCAATTGAAAACAGTTGTGTTGAAACATATAATACGGAAAAAGAAGTGCTTCTTGCTTGGCAACAATTAGTCCAAAAAGAAAACCCAGACATAATTATTGGGTATAATATATTTGGTTTCGATTATGAGTTCATGTTTCGACGCGCAGAAGAAAATGATTGC
>Ga0214919_10005655_pt1 | contig 17571 bp, 18 predicted proteins | sample LL1503_MetaG_FD_177994 | JGI IMG/M metagenome (GOLD analysis project Ga0214919, IMG submission 177994) | Freshwater microbial communities from Lake Lanier, Atlanta, Georgia, United States - LL-1503 | ecosystem: Environmental > Aquatic > Freshwater > Lake | place: USA: Georgia | collected...
ATAATCGTATTCATCACAATCAACTTTTACTATTGAACCTTTGATTGTTTTACCAATTAACTGCCTGCAGGTATTCTCATCAAATGTTGATGTTATAGATGTTTTACGAGCAGTTGCGTAAAATCTACTTGTTTTGCTTTTTACAAGCTCTAACTCTCCCTGAAGAATTAAAGAGCAAAAAGATTTTCCTTCAGAGTTGACATTAACTCTGTAATCACTAATTGTTACCATTGTTATTTGTTTTTTTAATTAACGCCATACGGATTTTCCGCTGGCAAAGTTTAGTGGGGGTGATGATAGGGGGAGTGTTGTAAAAGAGTGCATGAAAATTTTTTAAAAAATATTTTATACATTTATAAAAAACAAAACGTATGAAAAAACTAAAAATTACAACAATATTATGTGGCTTAATACTATTTATAACCGCTTGTGGCCCATCTGGTAATAAAATAGAAAATAGCTCAACGGCTTCACCATCAATTAATGAAGGCGAAGTTACAATTGGCAACCAAGTTTGGACAACTAAAAACCTTGATGTAGCAAAATACCGCAATGGCGATTCTATTTCCGAGGAGAAAGATAATACTGCTTGGGCAAAATTAACTACAGGTGCTTGGTGTTATTACGAAAACAACACCGCCAATGGCACAAAATACGGCAAGCTATATAACTGGTATGCCGTAAACGACCCACGTGGCTTAGCACCAAATGGCTACCACATACCAACAGATGCAGATTGGACCAAATTAACGGATAACTTAGGAGATGAAGCCGGCACAAAAATGAAAAGCACTTCTGGTTGGAAAAATAATGGAAATGAAACTAACTCAAGTGGCTTTGCAGGACTTCCGGGCGGGTGTTCGTTTCGAATATGGGGTTTCAACGGCATTAGCAGTGACGGTTTGTGGTGGAGTTCGTCAGAGTCCAATACTAATGACGCTTGGAACCGCCATTTGTCCGACTATGATGGCAATGTTTACGGAGAAGCTAGCAATAAGCAGGCTGGTTTTTCTGTGCGTTGCATAAAGGATTGATATTTGAATAACAATAAATTTTATACATTTATAAAAAAAATCATTGATCTATTAAATCAATACCAAAAAAATAAAAGTATGAAAAAAGACATAACAAATATTATAGGATACATTTTATTAAGCCCAGCTTTAATAAGTGTATTGATGTTTATAGCTCAATTTACTACAGAAAAAAAAATATCGTCTGGTTTTATGGACACTATTTGGACAGGAGACTATGGTTATAATTCGAATACTGGAGGAGGCGGAGGATATACCTCAGCTCTACCTTTTTACTTTGGGCTTATGGCTATAGCTGGAGCTTATTTAATTAAAGATAAAGAATAAAAGCATGATAAAAGAGCTACAGTATTTTATTGAGAATAATATTAAGGGCTTAATACTTTGTCTTATAATACTAAGTTTCGCTGTGGGCACATCCCTCCCCTTTTGGATTGGAGTAATTCTATTGTATGCAATTAGTATAATTTAAAAATAAATATAAAATATATGGCAACTATTATAGAAGGTATTAAATTTTATACTATACCGGAAACAGCTACAGCTCTTAAAGTAACTCCTCAAACTATTAAATTTAATATTAACTCAATTAGAATTTGAGAAGGAAAAAAGAAATATATTAGATAGCATCTAAAATTAAAATATTAAATATCAGTAAGATTATGTATTGTAAGAATTGTGGACAAAAAACAGAAGTAGGAAGTAATTACTGCCCTTATTGTGGAACTAAATTAGGGGATGACGATTCAAATAATAACCCACCATCTAAAGAAAAAACGAACATTAAGGAAGAAGCAAATTTACCAGAGCCAAGCAAAATTGTGTGGCTCTGGTTATGGATTGGCCTTCATCTTTTTTCACTATTAATGTCATACACTGGTGTGGAAATATTTAATAGGTTAGGAAAACCAAAAACTAATGAGTTCTGGCCTTTTGTCGAATTTCATCACGTATTTGAATATTACCATGACGGCAAATATGAAAGACAAGTTGATTTTAACGGATTTTTTAATAACTACGATTGGTCAGAGTTTGCTTTCTATGTTGGCTCTGCTTTATTTCTTTATTTTTTGAGCCGATATTTTCCTGAGACTAAGGCATCTGATGATAGAGATTTAGAAAGAGCAACTCGAAAGGAAGAGTTAATTAAACAATATCAAAAGAACTTGGAGAAGTAATAAAAAATCAAGTATTACAAGGTTAGTAAAAGACCTAATACTATTTTAACTATTTTTATTGTTCAAGACATTTGATATGAGTTGCTGCAAAATAATTATTTTCGGAAACTGTTATGATTTGATTTTTACCTCCTTCTTCCTTGAACACAATGATCTTGATATATGCTTTTTTTAGGTTTTCAACATCGGTCTTTGTTAAATAAAATAATGAAAGTGACACCTCTTCATTTTTGATAGTAGCCAACTGATTTTCATGCATTTTCAAAACAAGCGAAACGTCATTATTTAGTTGTATCATCAAATTCCCAATGGTTTTCTTTGGCTTTACAAAATATCTTACAGCTGTTGACAATGAATAATCCTCTCCGTTGAAGTATATCGAGCTACCAAGTTCACATTGAGTTCCAGTGCCAACTAAAACTGGATTTAAGTATCGAACTGTTACGCCGTCTGGACGATAAATAGTTTTAATATTACATTGAGAATAGAATTTGATTGTAAAGAAAAAAAGTATTATCGTAAAAAATAGTTTTATTTTGGTCATATTTTTTGGTTTTATAAGATTGAATCGATTTTATAAGATTTAAGAATACTTTCGAAAGTTGGCTTCCAAATCAATTCATCTTTAATCCTGTATTCAAATGTCAATAGATGTTGCCTATCATTATTTTCAAAAATATAGATTGTGATTTTTACAGGGGGATTTACTCCCATTTTACGACTGTAACCGAAAGTAATGCAGGGCATTCCGTTTATTTTTGTGAGTTTGGCAGAAGTATATTCTAATATTTCTGAGTTAAAAGACTTAGCAGTTTCATAAATTTCACTCTTGTATTTGGAATTAATTCCTTGTATCTCAGCAGCTGAATAATTCAATTCAATTAACTTTTGATATGTGCCTTTGTTACCAATTGCCGTTTTAATCATAACACGGGCATATGTTTGGAATCCATCTGTAGATTGGGAATTAAGGTTACTTTGTTGGAAAATTACTTTAGAGGCAGCTATACCGAGAATTTCCTTAATTTTTTCTTGATTTACTTTGTACTGCCCTGCCTGGATTTCCATGTTTGAAGGAAGGTTAATTCTTCCGTGACCTTCAATTTTTACAGTTGTCCAAGTTAATCCAGTTTGCGCTAATATAAATGAGCTAAAGGGGAATAACATTATAATGAAAATTGCGTAAATAAATATTTTTCGAATTTGCATAACTTCTATTATTTAATCATTTGTAAAACTGATCCTATATTTCTTTTTTTTATCCAGCTATAGTAAGTACAAAATAAAATAGCAGTGCTATAATAATAACTATATATCCAAAAACACTATCAAAATCGATGAATTTATACATTTGAATTTATTAAGTAAATGTAGGGTTTTAATATAGTATATTTGAAATAATGTATGTTTAAGCTAAACCTATGAAAAAACTACTTTTTATTTTATTGACAATAAGTTTAATTAATCGAAGGTTTGTATCGAATATATAATAGTTATAGCCAATGCTAAAAGATAACCGGAATACTAAATTTATACTGAATTAATATATGACAATGGCCAAAAAAATAATTAAATCTAAACCTCTTCAAAAAGCATCTTTAAAAAAGAAAGCTAAGGACCAAGTTAAGCCAAAGAAAGACTTAAAGATTTCGAAGACGGAAAAGGTTGATAAAGAAGTAAAAATGAAAAAAGCCGCTAAACCAAAAAAAGAAAAATCAATTGAGGAAAGCCTTTGGGATGCTGCTAATAAACTGAGAGGAACTGTTGAGTCTGCCGAATATAAACACGTTGTATTGAGTTTAATATTTTTAAAGTTTGCCAGCGATCGATTTGAAGAAAGAAAAAGCGAACTTATTGCTAAAGGACAAAAACAATATATTGATCAAAAGTCATTTTATATAAAGGAAAATGTTTTCTTTCTGCCTGAGATTTCTCGCTGGAGTCATATTATTAAAAACTCAAAGCAAAATGATGTTTCTCTTAAAATAGATACGGCATTACACACAATTGAAAAAAATAACGAATCCTTAAAAGGAGCATTGCCCGATAATTATTTCTCGCGCTTAAATATGGATCTAAGTAAACTTTCCGCTTTACTTAATACAATTGATAACATTGACACATTGAAAGATAAACAACAAGACATTGTTGGTCGTGTTTATGAATACTTCTTGAGTAAGTTTGCCTTGGCCGAAGGGAAAGGTAAAGGAGAATTCTACACTCCCAAAAGTATTGTAAACTTAATTGCCGAAATGATTGAACCATACAAAGGTGTTATTTATGACCCAGCTTGTGGTTCTGGAGGTATGTTCGTACAATCAATGAAATTTATTGAAAGCCATAATGGTAGCAAGAAAGAGGTTGATATACATGGGCAAGAATACACTGGAACAACTTACAAGCTTGCTAAAATGAATTTGGCAATACGTGGTATTACTGCTGATTTAGGGGCTGTTCCAGCCGATACTTTTAGCAAAGACCAACATCCTGATTTGAAAGCCGATTTCATTATGGCTAATCCCCCTTTTAACCAAAAAGATTGGCGAGCTGCAAATGAATTAATTGATGATCCCCGTTGGATGGGTTATGAAGTGCCACCAACAAGTAATGCAAATTATGCTTGGATTTTAAATATGGCATCTAAATTATCTGAAAACGGTGTAGCAGGTTTTGTATTGTCAAATGGTGCTTTGAGTGGCACTGGCGAAGAATATAAAATACGTAAAAAGATCATTGAAAACAATTTGGTGGAAGCCATTATTGTTTTGCCCAAAGGAATGTTTTATACCACGCCAATAAGTGTTTCACTTTGGTTCTTGAACAAGAATAAAAAAGCACGAGCAACTAAATATAACGGAGAAAATAAAAAATACCGTAACCGAGAAAGAGAAATACTTTTTATGGATTTGCGACAATTAGGCGAACCTTTTGAGAAAAAATATACACAGTTTTCGGAGGCTGATATAAAAAAAGTAACAGACACATTCCATAAATGGCAACAAGTTGGTTTTGAAAAAACATATCAAAACATCCCTGAGTTTTGTTACAGCGCCTCATTAGAAGAAGTAGCCAAAAAGGATTACATTTTAGTGCCAAGCAAATACATAGAGTTTGTAAACCGGGATGAAAATATTGACTTTGAAGAAAAGATGAAAATACTTCAAAAAGATTTTGCTGATTTGCTAAAAGCTGAAGCCCATACAAAAAAAAATTTATTAAGCGTTTTTAAAGATTTGGGTTATGAAATCAAATTATAAAAAGTTAGGCGAATTTATTACTGAAGTGAACTTTAGAAATACTGATTTGGCTGTTAATAAACTTGTAGGTGTAAGTATGGAAAAAACTTTCATCTCTTCTGTAGCAAACCTCGTAGGCACTGATATGTCTGTATATAAAATTTTAAGCAAAGGGCAATTAGCTTGTAAGTTAATGAGTGTTGGCAGGGACGAAAAGCTTCCAGTTGATTTATACAGAGAAGAAGTTCCTGCAATTGTTTCATCTGCATATTATGTATTCAAACCAAAAAATGACAAGATACTTCTGTCTGAATATTTATTTATGTGGTTATGTCGGCCTGAGAATGACAGATATTTGGGTTTCATTAGTGGTAGTGATGTACGAGGAGGGATATCGTGGGAAACATTTTGTGAAACACCAATAAAAGTACCCTCCGTCAAAAAACAAAAAGAAATTGTAAAGGAATACAATGTTATCCTAAACCGCATAACCTTAAAAAAACAACTTATTCAAAAACTCGAAGAAACTGCGCAGGCTATTTACAAACAATGGTTTGTTGATTTTGAATTTCCTGATGAAAAAGAGAAATCTTATAAAAGTAGTGGTGGGGAAATGGTTTATAATGACGAATTAGAAAAGGAAATTCCCAAGGGTTGGCTAAATACTAATGTAAAAATATTTTGTAAAGATATGAAATCAGGCGGAACTCCAGATCGAGGGAATTCTAAGTATTGGAATAGTAATGATATTCCTTGGTTGAAAACTGGGGAAATTAAAAACAATATAATACTCTCAACAGAAGAGTATACTTCATATGAAGGTTTAAAAAATAGCTCGGCAAAATTATTACCAAAAGACACTGTTTTGATGTCTATGTATGGGGTTAATGCAGGAGAAATAGGGATATTAAAATTTGAAGCTGCTACTAATCAAGCTTGCTGTGGAATGATCTGCGAAGACCAAATTCATTCTGCCTATCTATATTACCATTTATTACATAATCAATCATTTATTAGCAGTGAATCAATTGGAGGAGCACAAGAGAATTTGAGTAAAGATTATGTTGAGAAAATACCAATTTTAAAACCAACAAATAATTTATTAAAGAAAAGTGGATTAAAAATTATAATAGATAATAAAGAAATTTTGACAAAAGAAATATCATTGCTAAATGGGATTTCAGATTTGCTTCTTTCAAAACTTGCAACTATAAATAATTAATTCGATGAAAAACTTTAACGAAGCACAATTAGAAAAAGCTGTTATAGAATCCTTAGGCAAAGAGGGCATTCCTCATAAACTAGGCAAGACAATAAAGCGAGCACCTGAAGAAGTTTTGATAAAAGACGATTTAAAAGCTTATTTACTTAAAAAATATGCATCTGAAAAAATAACTGTTGGTGAAATTGCCGGTATAATAAAAACCATGGAGAGGTTACCTGCTTCTGACTTGTATTATAGCAATAAAACAATTATGGAGATGGTTCGCGAGGGATTCTCTCTTAAGCGTGAAGACAAAAAGAAAAAGGATTTTTGGGTTTATTTGATTGATTATTCTGTATCAGACCATAATATTTACAAAATCGTAAATCAGTTAGAAATTACAGGCAATCATCCACGAATACCCGATGGCATTTTATATATAAACGGATTGCCTCTTGTTGTATTTGAATTTAAAAGTGCTGTCCGTGCGGAAGAAGCAACAATATATAAAGCTTGGGAACAACTAACGATTCGTTACAAAAGAGATATACCTGAATTATTTAAATACAATGCTTTTTGTGTTATAAGCGATGCAGTTCAAAATAAGGCCGGTTCTTTCTTTGCGCCTTATGATTTCTTTTATGGTTGGAGAAGAATTGAAGGTATGAAAGTAGAAGCTAATGGAATTGACACCCTACATACTATGATTACCGGTATGTTTAATAAAAAAAGATTAAGGGATATTATTCAAAATTTTATTTATTTCCCTGATAGTTCAAAAAAAGATAGTAAGATTTTGTGTCGTTATCCTCAATATTATGCGGCAAAAAAATTATATGCTAGTATAAAAGCACATCAAAAACCAGGCGGTGATGGTAAAGGGGGCACTTATTTTGGTGCGACTGGTTCTGGAAAAAGTTTTACAATGCTTTACCTATCAAGGTTATTAATGAAAAGCACTCATTTCAATAGCCCTACAATAATATTAATTACTGACCGAAACGATTTAGATGATCAATTATCGGGCGATTTTACAAACGCTAAAGAATTTATTGGGGATGAAAATGTATTAAGTGTTAAGTCTAGAAATGATTTAAAAACACGCCTAAAAGGAATAAAATCTGGAGGTGTTTTTCTTACTACAATACAAAAATTCGCAGAAGGCACTGATTTACTTACCGACCGGAGTAATGTTATTTGCATTTCTGATGAAGCTCATCGTTCACAAACTAATCTTGAACAAAAGATAAAAGTAAAAGGTAAAAAAGTAGTAAAGACATTTGGCTTTGCGAAGTATTTACACGATGCCTTGCCTAATGCCACTTATGTAGGATTTTCAGGTACACCTATAGATGCTACACTCAAAGTTTTTGGTAATCCAGTGGATGCTTATACTATGCAAGAATCTGTTGAAGATGGTATAACAGTAAAAATTGTTTACGAAGGCCGTGCAGCCAAAGTATTACTTAAAAAGAATGCTTTGAAGAAAATTGAAACGTATTATAATCAATGTGCTGAAGTTGGCTCCAATCAATATCAAATCGAAGAAAGTAAAAATGCTACTAGTAAAATGAATGCTATTCTTGGCAATCCAGAAAGATTGAAAGCAATTGCGGCCGATTTTATTGCTCATTATGAAAATAGGATAACAGAAGGAGCTTCAGTTTGTGGTAAAGCGATGTTTGTCTGTTCTAGTAGACCAATTGCTTATCAATTATTTAAGTTGATAGTGAAATTACGACCAGAATGGAACAAAGTTTTGAGTAGTGCAGAAGGTGTTAAAATTTCCGCGAAAGACAAAAAGGAAATTAAACCAATGCAGCGCATCAAAATGATTATGACGAGAGAACAAGACGATGAAAAAGAACTGCATACTTTGCTTGGGCCAAAAGAATACCGCAAAGAACTTGATCGTCAGTTTAAGAATGAAAAGTCAAACTTTAAAATTGCTATAGTAGTGGATATGTGGCTAACCGGGTTTGATGTTCCCTTCCTTGATACAATGTATATTGATAAACCAATTCAGGAACATAATTTAATTCAAACGATTTCAAGAGTAAATAGAACGTACAAAGGAAAGAATAAGGGTTTAATAGTAGATTACATTGGTATTAAGAAGCATATGAAAATTGCTTTGAAACGATTTTCTAAAGTCGACAAATCAGATTTCGAAGATGTTTCTGAGTCAATAATAGCAGTAAAAAATCATCTTGACCTTTTGAAGCGAATGTTCATTAAGTTTGATAGTAAACCCTATTTTTCTGGTTCGGCAACCGCGCAACTAAAATGTCTTAATGCCGGTTCTGAGTTTGTTCTACAAACAAAGCAGCGTGAAACTAGATTTATGGCACTCTCTCAAAGACTTAAGATGGCATATGATATTTGTTGCGTCTCTGACGAATTTACACCCAAGGAAAAGGATTTAATTCACTTTTACTTTGCAATACGTTCAATCGTATACAAATTGACTAAAGGCGAGGCGCCAGACACCGCTCAAATGAATGCGAAGGTTAATAAGATGATTGAAGATGCTCTAAAAAGTGATGGTATAGAGGAGATATTCAAAATTGGTGAAGAAGAAGCAAATTCAATAGATTTATTTACAGAAGATTTCTTAGAGCAAATAGATAAAATAAAGCTGCCTAATACTAAAATTAAAGTTCTCCAAAAATTATTAGCAAAAGCTATTGATGATTTTAAAAAGGTTAATAAAATCAAAGGCACTGATTTTACTAAAAAAATGGAAGCTTTAGTAAAAAAGTATAACGAAAGAAAAGAAGCAGATGTTTTGCGCAGTGATGTATTAAAAGTATTTACTAAGGAGATTTTGGATTTGGTAAAAGAATTGAAAAAAGAGCAACAGTCTTTTAAAATTAAAGGAATAGATTTTGAAGAAAAAGCATTTTACGATATTCTTAAATCACTGACTCAAAAATATGACTTTAAATATGCTGAAAAGAAATTAATTGACTTGGCTAAAAAAGTAAAGATTGTTGTAGCGGATAAAACCAAGTATCCTGGTTGGGATAAAAGAGACGACATTCTAAACGAATTAATTTCAGATATAATAGTCCTACTTGACGAGAATGGCTACCCACCAATAAAACGTGACGAAGTTTATGATGAAATTATTGAACAAGCGAAGAATTTTAAAAAATATAACAAGAAAGATTAGTAAAGAATACGTAAATCTTGTGAAAAGAAAGCACAGGCTATAACAGCACCTTCAATAAATTTTCTATTCATTGGTTAAATGAAGTTTTGTTCTTCGTATCAAGTTCAGTGATGGTAGACAGTTTAGTGCTTTGAAAGCAAGTTATTATTTAATGTAATTGAATTAAGTAGCTTATTATATTGATTAATAGGAAAACCCACTTTTGTTGTACTTATGTTGTACCTGATTTTATTAAAATGCACAAACCCCCAGTAAAACTGAGGGCTTGTGATTTTGTGATGTGATCCCGCTGGGATTAATTAAACTACTTGTAATTTCTTTCATTTTCATCTAATTTCCTTAAAATCAATCTATATATGTGATTTGAGCCATTAAAAAAAAGAATATGAGTGTAATCAAATGCAATAAATGTTGTACCTATGTTGTACCTATCTAAATATTTCGTATCTTTATTGTATGGCATCAATTAAATGTGTTTTAAAAAAAGAAAAAATTGTTAATGGATTGGCTCCTATTTATATTAGGGTTACTAAAAATAGAAAATCAAATTTTCTATCAACTGATATTAAGTTAAAGCCTTCAGATTGGAATTTTGAAACTAGTAAAGTTAAAAAATCTCATCCTAATTCAAATAGAATGAACTTAATGATATCAAAATGGTTGGGTTCTATTGAGAGTCATGCATTAGAACTAGAGACCAAAGATAAAAAAACAAGTTCATTAGCAATTAAACAAAAAGTAATAGGTGGCCAGTCCTTAAATTTTTTTGAGTTTAGTAGTTTAGTATTAAAACAATATGATAAAAATCAAATGTTTGGAACTTTTGATAAAGCAAAATCTATTTTAAACAAAATAATTACTTTTAATAAATCGAAAAATTTAACGTTTCAAGAAATTACACCTGCTTTTTTAGAAAAGTATAGTGATTTTTGTCGTTTAAAATTTAAAAACAAATTAAATACCATCGCTAAAGACATGAAATTTATTAAGAAAGTTTTTAATGAAGCTCTAAGCGAAGGCATTATAGAATATAAAGAATCCCCTTTTCTAAAATATAAGATAAAATTAGAAAAAACACATCGAATTTATTTAACTGAAGATGAATTAATGAAATTTAAAAATGCGCCTTGCCAAGCTGGGTCAAAAATTGATATATATAAAGACATGTTTGTTTTTGCTTCTTATGCAGGAGGAATTAGAATTTCAGACATATTGTTAATCAAATGGCAAAATATAAATGATTCACATTTAAATTTTATTATTAAAAAAACAAAAACTCAAATTTCAGTAAAACTGCCAGATATTGCTATTGAAATAATAAATAAATATGTAAACGCAAATACTAATAATGATAGTTATGTATTTCCTGTATTAGACAATAATCTTGATGAAAATAATCTTAGAGAGGTTGATAGAGTGATTTCAGGTGCAACCGCTATTGTAAATAAAAATTTAAAAATTATATCTAAATTAGCAGAGATAGATAAAAATATAAGCTTTCACATTTCAAGGCATACTTTTGCAACTAGAGCATTAACTAAGGGGATTAGTTTAGATAAAGTCTCAAAATTATTAGGCCATTCGTCTATAAAAGAAACTCAGATTTATGCTAAAATTATAAATACAGAGTTAGATAAGGCAATGGATGTATTTAATGATTAATACTTAATTTATGAAAAAAAGAAAAATATTTATTGATAAACTTCAAAAGGCAGAAGGAAAAGTAGAAATAAGAGATGAATTTATTAAAGATGGTGAAGGAAAGATAGAAGAAGTTATGTTAAAAGAATTCAATGATTTTGATAGTAAAAATGAATATGAAAAAGACTTAAATGAATCCTTTACAGAATATATTTTAGATTTTAAAAATAATATAAAGCTGGTTAAATTGGTTGATGAAAAATTATTAAAAATAGAAAGAGAAATTTATACTTTTAAAAAATTAAGATATGAATGCTACATAGAAAATAATATTATTCGTCATAAAAATTATAAATTTTTGGGATCAACAGGTTATTATTTATGGGATGTTTTTCAAGAATTTCTCAAAATTACTTATAAATTAAGAGAACATGTTATAGATAAACTTGAAGAATTTTTAACAGAAACAAAAAAAACAACGTCTGTAATTTATCCTGAAAGTAAATTAGAATCAGCGCAATCAAAAAATAAACCTATAAACAAATTCAAGTTAGATTTGACTGTGGAAGAAATTTGCGCATTATTTTATTTGATAAATAAAACAGATAACAAAAATAAAAAAGAAGACATAGAATTATCTCGTTTTATTCACGATAATTTTTCTTCAAAAAAATCAAATGAAATATCAGTACAAAATATTTCTAATACGTATTTTGGAATAAAAAGCAAAACAATCAAAAGTAATTGTGTCCAACAAATTCAGATTTATTTAAGTAATTTGATAAAAGAAGCAAAAAATTATTATAAATAATTTTGCTGATTTTTACTTATTTTACAGTGCTTAAGCATTGGGTTGGGCAACCCACAACAACCCTTAAACAATTATACCTTTCATAAATTTGTAAAGAATATAAAGTTTATATTCATTAATAATTTATTATGAAAAAAATAAAAGAATGGTTGACAACAACCGAATTGGCAGAGTATCTGCAAGTAAGTTTACGAACCCTACAAAATTATAGGGATCGAGGAGTATTAAGCTACTCAAAAATCAGCAAAAAGAAAATACTATATCGTATTACTGATGTAAATGAATTTTTGGAATCTAATAATTTTAAAAAATATTAAGATGACAGATATTCATAATAAAGAAGCCAATATTGGCGAAAATAAATTAGTAAATCCATCTTATGTAGTTACTGGCAAAGAATTATATGAAATGGATATAAAAGAAATGCCTTGGCTAATAGAAGGGGTTTTTGGAAGAAGTGGTCTTTGTGCATTAGGAGGTAGCTCTGATATGGGCAAAAGTACTTTTCTAAGGCAATTAGCAATTTCAGTGGCAATGGGAGATAGTACATTTTTAGAATGGAAACTAAACTTAAGGCATAAAAAAGTACTTTATATTAGTACTGAGGATGAACCAATATCTATTGCACACGTAATAAGAAAACAATTTAGTAATAGTATAACCGCTGAAAAATTAGAAAATATTTTTTTTATTTTTGGGCAGGAAAACCTTTTGGATAATATAAATGAATTGTTAGTGAAGCATGATTTTGATATTATTATAGTTGATGCTTTTAGTGATGTATTTATTGGAGATATGAATAATATTAGTCAGGTTAGGACATGCTTAAATAAATATAATACTATAGCAAATAACAATGATGTTCTAATACTTTTTCTTCATCACACAGGTAAAAGAACTGAATCCCTTACACCATCAAAATCAAGTTTTATTGGAAGTCAGGGTTTTGAAGCAAAGATGAGAATGGTTGCTCAATTAACCAAAGATCCTTTTGACATAGATGCTAGGCATTTTTGTATTGTAAAAGGGAATTTTATATCTGAGGAAAATAAAAACAAAAGCTTTAAATTAAACTTTAAAGATCTTATTTTTAGCAATACAAATGAGCGGGTTCCATTTGGAAAGTTAGCTATTAATCCTAATGCAGAAATTCTTAAAGAAGAAATTCAAGATAGAGTTTGTGATTTATCAGCAGAAGGTAATAGTATTAGACAAATAGAAGATATTATGAAATCTGAAGGCTACAAAATAGGCAAAACAAAGGTGTCTGATTTAAAAAAGGAGTGCCCTGATTGTGATAATACAAAGGCAAGTTCTGACGCCCCTGTTTTAACATAAATAGTAGTAATTTTTATTTTTAGCTGTCCGCCCGTCCGTTTCCTTAGGTTATGGACAAACGGACAGCTTTATTTTTACTAAAATTTAGTAATTCAAAGCTGATTTTAGCTATTTTATTACAAGAAACAATGATTTAAGTTATTCATGGAAATAAGTGATTTTAACCCAAAAATTTAATTTCATAGGATTTGAAGTTTAAATGATTACATTTATAATACAAGCGGTATGGTAAAAATCAATAAGTGGTGAATAGATACCACTTAAAAAAATAGTGAGTAATCTGAAAATCTAAAGAGTAGGTACAAAAACACCAATATATTTATATGAATCAAAATAATTAAGAATTTACCTTAAGAATTGTACCTCAATGAAAATAATAATAATAATAATAATTTCTCAATTTTCTTTATTTGGACAATCTTCATTTAAAAAATACAAAGATACCAAAACTGGAGCTGTTACAGCTTATGCAGACGGAATTATACTGATTAATGTCGAAAAATCTAGTTGGTCAAATAATTCTAAAAATATTGGCGAACTAAAACCTAAATTTCATAATGGGAAATACTATTTAAAATTTACCTCAGATCAAATTCAACAATCCTGGGGTGAATTATCTGACATTTGGGAATTCTGCTTTTTTAATAAAAGTTTTGACAACACTTGTTATTTGAGAATGTATGTTAGTATTAATAACAGCACCATTATCAAATTAATTGGGAAAGCAAAAATTAAGAATGTTGCTGATATTGATTCATTTGACTTTGTTGTGAAACAAAAAGATATTTTTGATATTGCAAATGCTAATTCACTATCCATAAAACTCTCCACAACAGACCTGGATGACTTTGAAAACTTTCCATATACTTTTTCATTTGATGACTTATCTGGGCTAAGAGATTTCTGTGAAGGTATGAATATCAAAAATATTTCTAGATGAATTTAACCGCCACGAATAACCATATAAGATTTTAGGGCTATTTATATATTCGAAATACTGAAAAACAATATGATTTAATAATTTATTTTTATAATGAACTCGAAAAAAATAAAATATTTATTTCAATTACTTTCAATAATATTATTAAGTTGCTATGAAATTATTTATAAATAACATAGTTGAACAATTAATAAATTACAGTTCAACTTTGAACGATACCTCGATACTTATAGACAAGCCATGGGCGTTACTTGATGATGAACTTGAAGTGCAAAAACTCATTTTCAAGAAAAACAAAGAACTAATTCTATCCAAAAATGGGCAAGTTCAAATTGGTAAATGGGACTACTTTCCAAATGCAAAGTCATTACTTATTGACCGAAACGCAGATATAATATTATGTAAAGAAGTCTTTATTGATAAAGGTGTTATGATTTTAAGTAAAGAAGGAATTGATAGCAGATTTTTTATTTTTGCAAATGAAAACATTCTTCCTGACTTTGACGCAAAAAGCTACCTAAACGAACTACGTTATCAAAAACTAAGAATTATTGAGCAACTATTACATGACGGACGAATATTAGAAGTATATAAATCAGAAATACTTTCTGATCCATTTGATGAAACATTCATAGGAGGAAATGTTTCAATAGAAGCTAGCCCAATAGCAGATGGTAAGTATCAATTAGCTGAAATGAAAAAATATTATGAAGTGAAAGATGGAACAATTCATAAAATAATTACCGAAACGACTTATACTAATCCTGATAAACATGAAATTTTAATCCTTCAACAACATAATTTAAAAATTAAAAACGGTGATGAGTTATTTATGTTTGGTGAAATGATTGAAAACGCAATAATTAACTTTTCAAAATCAAAAAACATTATAGTTCGTGATGGAAAGGTTGTAAGACTTGAAAGAAAAAACCCTTTAACAAAATGGCTCTCAAGAATATTTGGGCAATTTTTTGGTACTTATTATAAATAAAAAATTTATTGAATTCAATCAGTTATAAAAATAAAACATCATGAAAAAAATTTATCTATTAATTTCAATAATATTATTTAGACATTCATTCAAAGCCCAAGACTTTAAACTTGGCGAGTCTTTTAAGAAATATGAAAAAGAATTTATAATAAAAGGAATTTCTTCAACATCAAACAATAAATATTATCAATATAATAAAACTATTACCAAATTAATTTATAATCGAGTAATTGATAGATTATATGTTACAACACAAGAGAACAAGATAACTTGTTATATATATATGTTAGTTCCAAAAGTCAATGATGAAGGAGTTCCAAAAGATTTAATAATGAGTTTTGAAAAGGAAATGAATGTTAAATTGAAATTACATAATGGCAAATATGGGATAAAAGGCGGTGGCCTTCTTATTCAATTTTCAAGAGAGGCTGATCCAGAAACTAAAAAAGATAGAATTATGTTTTATACCACAATAAGTAATTAAATTTTATATGAATAGATTAATGAGAGTAATAATATTAATATTTATTTGTTTTCAAATGAGTAAAGTTTATTGTCAAAACTTCAAAAGCGCTATATATAAATATCAAATTGAAATACCCAAAAATTACAATTTAAAAGAAGCTACTGGGAAAAATATAGATTTCAAAGCTGTAAATAAACTAGGTAGTTCAGTGATAATTGTTGTAAAACAATTACCTAAAGAATCACAAAATTATTCAGCAAAAGAGATGAGTGAAACACCTAAAGAAGAGTTAGAAAAGTTATTATCAGAATATTTGCCAAATCCAAAGTTTATAAAATCTGGGCTTAGTAAGCTTGGCAAAGAAGAAGCATTTTGGTTTCATTATACTTCAAATCAAGCAAATGAACCAAAAATGTACCATATAAATTATTCCTCTAATGTCAAAGGTTATATTTATACTTTAACATGCACATGTTTGCTAAACCAATTAGATAATAATATGCCAACTTTTATTAGAGCGATTAAATCATTTAAATTTTAATAAAGAAACCTAACAATGAAATTTAGTGTTAAAAAAGAATTTGGAGACGAAATAAGAAAAATTTGGGATGAAGCTAAATATGATATTATTGAATCGAAAAATAGAGGATTTGCAATTCAAGATGATATTGAATATAACTCTTTAATGTTTATTGGCATAAATCCATCATATAATGGTATTCCAGGTAATTTGTTTTATAATAATTCACATGGAGAAACGCACAAATATTTTAAAAAATTTATAGAAATATCTTCTGAAGTTGGATTAAATTGGAGCCATCTAGATTTATTATTTTTAAGAGAGACTAATCAAAAAGAAGTAAAAAGTTTGGGAGAAAATAATTTGGGACATGTTTTTTATGATGAGCAGTTAAAAATAGCAAAAAAAATTATTGAAACTACTAAACCTAAAATTATTGTAGTAAACAATACTTACGCAAGAGATTTATTGCATTCACAATCATTTACAACACCAAAATACGATTTTGAATTTGATGAAAACATTGGTACAGACAGAATTGTGAATAATGAGATTTTAAATAAAGTCCCTATATTTTTCACTAGTATGTTAACAGGACAAAGAGCTTTGGATTTAGGCTCTTACAAAAGGCTCATTTGGCATATTAAATATGTAATGAAATTTATTTAGCCAGAAGAATAATAAAACCCCCTAATATCAGCAACTAAAAGAAGTTGGTAGTTTTAGTAGTAGTGACAAAAAGATAATTATTCTCTATAGATAATATAAATGTTTTTGTCACCTATTAAGTGGTAATATAGAAACACAAATAAAATACATTTAATAAGTTCTTAGTTTTAAAAAGTCACTAGATAACAATGAATATTATCCAATGACTTTTATTTGTTTTTTCAGGGATTCGATTTTGTTATTTTAATTCAGAAATCACTCGTCTCAAAAAAGCTAAAATGCAATAAAAAAACTGAATAAATCGCTATATTATATTAATAGAATAATGATTTGGTTATTTATATAAAACTTAAAAAGGTTGGCTAGTC
>Ga0214919_10005656_pt1 | contig 17562 bp, 30 predicted proteins | sample LL1503_MetaG_FD_177994 | JGI IMG/M metagenome (GOLD analysis project Ga0214919, IMG submission 177994) | Freshwater microbial communities from Lake Lanier, Atlanta, Georgia, United States - LL-1503 | ecosystem: Environmental > Aquatic > Freshwater > Lake | place: USA: Georgia | collected...
TATAAAAATAACACAACTTTCCATATTATTGGGTGTTCCCCCACATTTCTTATGGAATATCTTGAAAATTTATTTACTGAAAATATGAATTGGTTTAACTATGGTGAATGGCATATAGACCATATTATACCATTATCTTCCGCAAACACTGAAGAAGATGTTTATAAACTTTGTCATTACACAAATCTTCAACCATTATGGGCAAAAGATAACATAAAAAAATCAAATAAAATAATAAAATATTAATTTATGGCTCACGCAGTTGTTCACGCAAAATCATCCGCAAAAAAATATGGCGGATTATATACCGATTATTTATTCCTTCACGAATGGATGGATGTATCCAAAAATTGGTTGCCACATTCATTACATAGAGTATTTAGACATCATTGTATGGGAATACAAGAAGCCGAAGAAAGATTTGGAACTCACTTTACAAATTCAGACGGTAAAGTAGTGTATACTAGATACATTTTAACCGACCATATTAAAGAAGATTGTTATAATTATGTCCCAACACCTCGTGAGTGGATACAAGCATTAGACGCCAAAGAAAAACCTATGTGGATGATAAGGACACTAGACATTAATGTAGATTAACATATTTATAATAAAAAAGATTTATGCAACCACAAGTTACTGAAGAACAATTAAAATCGTTAAAACTATTCGCTCTTTATCTAAACTCATATGGAGCTGAAACGGCAACTAAAGATTATTATATAGAATATTGTCAAATTGAATATGAAGATGATTATTTTCGTTCACCCGAAACAAGTATATCAATCGAAACTTATGAAAAAATTGATGAAGTTTTAAAAGAAATACTTGAAACTAATGAATTAATTGAAAATGCTACCACAGATTGTGAGCTTAGAGGACAATTAGAGATTGAAATTGATTGTATTGAAAGAACATTAAGAGCAACCGCAAGTCAATGGGTATATGAAAGTAACGGATTTGAGTTCTCAAAAACTTTAGAAGAAATTTCTAAAGATTATAGTGAAGAAACATATAATGAAGTTTTAAGATTATTTGAACAAATTGGTGAAAATGGTGAAGGTGAAGCAACATTTCAAGGTGGTGGTGATAGTGGGGCTTTAGATGGTGATATGTATATCAACGGGTCTTCGGAAAATATTCCAACACTTATCGAAGATATGTTATATAACTGGTTAGAAGACACTAATGTAGATTGGTATAACAATGAAGGTGGTCAAGGTAGTTTTATATTTAGTCCAAAAGATTCGACAATCTATTTAAATTTAGAACAAAACTACGAAGAAAGTGTTAACGTCCCACTGGACTTTAAGATACATTTCTAAAAATACAAAACCCTCACCGAAGTGAGGGTTTTTTTATAGTCAGGTTGGAAGTTCAATAATAAAATTCTAAAAGAGTTTTAAGTTTTGACCGTTTAGGTTTGAAAATTTGAATCTTGAGGTTTTAATGTCCGTCTTTATCACAATCATTTATCAATGCTCTCTGAATAATTTGTAGGGATATGGTAGTTACCATATTGTCTTATTAAATCCCTCCCGAACTCTGAACTATTATATCTCGGTATTCTGATTATGGTTATCCAAAATATCCTGAAGGTCTTCAATCATTCCTTCCATATTTTTAACCATCTCATCTCTCTCAACCACTGATACCTCAGCAGTTTTTACCGGTGGATTCTCTCTATTTCGTGAGTAGTAATCTGTACTCACACCTTCTGTACAATCCAAAGATTTTAATCTTGCAATTGTAGATTTTAATTCAGACAATCTGAATATTTTATCATACACCGGAGTGTTAGCCTTGTGGATTTTGGTTTTAAGTTCCACTAACTCATTACTTTTTTCATTGATTTGCTCCAACATCTCTTTAGGAGAATAAGGTCTCACATTTCCAACCTCTACAGAATTGTACTGAGACAATCTACCATAAAGTTCTTGGATTTCTTTAACTAAAGTGTTTTTTTTCTTTAATCCCTGCTTAACATTCATATTAATTGTTTTTTAATTACTATGAAAGTATAATATAAAATAATTGTGATGTCAAATTTTTTATAAAAAAAAAATAAATAAAATAGGATTTTACCGATTTTACGGATATTTATATAATATGAAAGAATTAAAAAAACCTGAAGAAAAAAAAGTTAAAATATCAATAACTTTAAGTCCCGATTTGGATAAACGAATGGACGACGAATTAACTAATAAATCACGATTGATTGAAAAATTATTAAGAGAATATTATGAAAACAAAAATTTGTAGTAAATGTAAGTTTGAACAAGATATTTGTGAGTATCACACAGATAAAACGAAAAAGGATGGATTAAGACCTGAATGTAAATCTTGTAAGAAAAAATATTTAGAGGAAAATAAGACAATAATAATAGAACGACAAAAAAATAATTATGTAAAACATAAAGAAAAAAGATTGGATTGGTCACAAAAATATTATCAAGAAAATAAATCTAAAAAACAAGATTACCAAATAAAATATTACCAAAAAAACAGAACTAAAATAAATTCTTATCGTGAAAATAAAAAAGAAACCGACCCTATATATAAATTAAGAGCCGGTATGTCAGTTAGATTAAATCATTTTCTGAAAACAAAAAACTTAAAAAAAAATAATACAACATTCAGTATTATTGGTTGTTCACCAAAAGAACTTAAAAAATATATTGAGAACTTATTTACCGAAAATATGACTTGGGATAATCACGGATTATTTGGGTGGCATATTGACCATAAAATACCATTATCATCCGCTACCACCGAAGAAGAGATATATCAACTTTGTCATTACACAAACTTACAACCACTATGGTCTAAAGATAATTTATCTAAAGGGAAACGTATTTTGTGAAATTACCAAACCTCATATGCAAATATTTTAAACTCACTACCACGTAAATCTTTTGCCGATTCTTCCATAGGTTCCGCAATATGGTTTTTAAAATCATCCGGTTTCATCAACACCCCTTCTACAAATCCAAATGTTCTTGCACAAGAATTTACAAAACTTAAAAATTCATCCTCACTTGAATCCGGAATATTATTGGTTATAACAAAAAAATATTCCCTTACATCAGGATAACCGTAATGTAAATAAAAGAACCGGTATTCCGGGTGCCTCCTCATTTGGGGGAACTCCTCATATATCTGAGATAATAAGGAGTTCAATCTTTTAAAATATTGTGACATTATATGTAGTGTAATAAAAGTTCGGTGTCACCTTCCCACTTTTTAACTTGAGATTTTGGAACCCAAAATTCAAATTCACCAATCTCATCCACTCGTTTCATATAATCCTCAAGGAATCTCTCAGTCTGACTTTTGTCGGTGATGTATGGGATTCTCATATGTTTAGCACAAGTTTTTCCAACACCTGTTAACATTGAAAACTCATCAGTCAATGTTTTAGCACAACATCTACAAACTTTACTTCTCCCTTTTGTCATTTTCCCTGAGAACTTGATTGCCTTTGGAGAAACAGCCAACAATCGAGTGATGTCAATAACCATAGGATTAAATTCTAACCCGTAAGTTTCTTTGATTTGTTGAGCAATTTTACGACCGATAGTAACAGTCTCACCCGGAGTAGGAATTCTGAATTTGTGAGTGTTCTCTTTATCAATATCCTTTTGGATTTGAGACAACGCAGCGTTTACTTGTTTGTCAGATAATGTTCCGTATTTAAGTAACTTACCTTTGATTTCGTTGATGAAATTGTTTGGTCCGTCATACTTAGCAATCTTCTGTAAGTCTTCAGACATTGTCTCAAGATTAACGGTTTGAACACTTTTAAGTGCTTTCTCAGCGAATTCCATTTGTTTAGGTGTTAAGCTCCCCCATCTTTGTAAAGATGCTTTAAGATTTAATAAAAATTGATTAGAACCTTCGTAATTTCTAACTCTTGAAACGGTAGTGGTAGTAGTAGTTGTCATAATATATCTGTTTTGTGAGTACAAAGATAATACTATTTTTTAACTTGCCAAACTTTTTATAAAAAAAAGGGAACTAATTGTTCCCCTTTTAATGTATTATTTCTATTTCAGTATTCTTACTTGTTAAATATTTTGGATAATCCCTCATTATATCCTGTGTAATTGTATTCTCAATATTACTTACTAATTGGGGATTATTTTGATAGTCCGGGTCAGCAACCATTTTTCTACCTTCCATTCTACCAGCTTTATTAATCTTAACAAATATTTTAATCTTACCATCATCTTCATTAATGTCTGTAATAATAAAACTAACCCTATGAGCAGTATCACCATAACCACCACTAATCAATTTTTTAACTCCAATAAATTTATCTTTATTTCTCACAAAATCACTAACTCTTTGAGTTTCAACGTCATTTAAAGTATAAGTACCATCCATAAGACGTTCAATTTCATATTGGGAAACATCTATAACATTTGCCTGTAATCCTGAATTGTATCTAACCGGGTTTGAATGACTCATATGTTTTCTTGTCGTACTAGAATACGTATCTAAAGTTCTATACCACTGATTATTTATGAATAAAAAGATTGGATACCATCCATAAGATTTAATAACATAATACCATTCGTTTTTACGATTTGTATCCCATTCACCTTCAATATTTGAACCTTTAAAAGGTACTTTAGCTGAAGCATATTCATAAGCCGAGTTATTAGGTGTTTTTTGTTTTTTAAATTGTCTGTAGTCCTTAAAATTTTCTTTTGTTAGGTTTTCATAATCACCATCCGGTCTGAAGTTAGCCGTATACATTTCATAATACATATTAGCTTCACTTACCGGTAAGGCAAAATATCTTAAAGCTTCTTCAATAAACTTAATTAAAACTTTTTTGGTTTTGGCATCCTGTTTGTTATCATTAATATATTTGAATAAAGATATCTCCCTTCTACTCAAAGGATTTTCTTGTTCTTCTTTTAATATACGTCTAATTAAATCTTTCATATTAGAAATAAGTTTGTTCAAAGTATAATACTTGGAACTTATCTGTTTTGTCAATCAAATCAATTGCATTTATTAAATCATTATATTCAACAACAGCACCTTTTTGGAATTTTCTATATTTCTTTAAGAAGTCAAATGTTGTGATGTCTGATGTAAATAAATCTTGAGAGTTTTTGTTATATTCTTTCATAAGAGCTAACTCAATTTTATATGCTCCGTAGATAATATCCACCAAACTATCAAAACTATGTGATGTCGGTGCTTGTGGTATTTCCGGGATGATATTAAAATCCACCATATACTCCTGAATACCTTTAGCGTGAGTTAATTCATCATCAGCCTCATTTTTGAAGAATTCAGCAGCTTTTTTGTAGTTCATATCTTGACACCAATTAGCTGCTGCTCTGTAATAGTAATGAGCGATATACTCATCTTTAATTCTGTCTGTTAATATTTGAATCGTCTTAGAATCCAATTTATATAACTCAATACCACCTGTTTTTGTTTCAGTTGGTTTAGTTTCTTCTTTGGTTTCTTTTGATGAATCCATTTTTTTAATGTTGTCCATAAATTTGTCTTTTAATGTATCTTCTGCCATTTTATTTTCCTATTATCAGGTCGTCAAACCCTAGTTTATTCATTCCCCCAACTTCTTTATCATCTTTTAATTCGTCATACATATACGCTTTAACTACTGATGTAATACTTTGTTCTGCCTGAGCTATTTTACTCTCCATCCAATCATCTAATTGTTCGTTCTCATCTTCTTCCATCTTCTCCCACATTTTCTCAGCCAACTTAGCTATGGTGAATAGTTGTTGTCTCGCCATATATGAACCTCTACCATCATCTTCTTTGATAGTTTTCATTTTGGTAACCAACTTTTCAAGTTGTTTTTCAGTTAATACAATATCTTTCATATTCATTTTATTTATAAATATCATAGAAAACAAAAAACCCCCACGTTATGTGAGGGTTAATTTTAGGGCCGACTGAGATGTCGGCGACTCCACCATCCTGTTTTGTGAGAACTAGGAAAACTCAGCTGTTGATGCTACTCGAAGACCATCAATTTCTTTATCATAAAACTTTGACATATCGGTGAAAGGTTTATAATGAGCCAACTTACTTTGTTCGTCCATATAATTCTTATTATATACATAACCATCAGGTTGACCCCACTCCAAAGCCATTTTAATGAACTCTTCGGTGTTTTGTAATTCACCATACTCATCCACAACTCTACCTGAACGGATGAACTTTAATAGTTCTTCCTTATTAGTATAGAATTTACCATCTTGGAAGTTCCATAAGAATTTCCAACCACCTGAACGTTTACCAATATGAATCTTCAATCCATCAATAAAATTGTCCCACGGATTCCATCTTTCAAAACCTTTTTCAATGGTTCTGAATTCATTATAAATTTGTGTTGGTGAGAATATGTCTATATCATTGATTTGTTCAACCAAGTCAAGGTATTTCTCTCTAACAACCTTTTGTTTGGGTATTCTGTAATAATTTGTACTCATATCCTATATTATTTAGTAACTAACGCCTCTACTTTACTTCTCATATGGTCAGCCAATGTCATTTCAAATGTTGATGTAACAATAACCGAATCCACCAAATACTTAAATGGAACGTGAATTAAGAAGTCACTCCCGTTGAAGAATGTCAAATCATTTTTCAATTCAAGACAACCCTGAATCATCTTCAAGAATAACTTGAATTGTGTTGCATCCACGAATGTTTCGCTTAATAGTTTCCCGAACATTTCGTTCTCAATTTTAACGGTATAATTTGTTGTTGTCATATGTTATATTTTTGACAAAGATAATACTATTTTTTACAATAACAAAAAAAACCTCAACAAATTTTACTCTGTTAAGGTTTTTATAACACCAGCTATAAAGAAAGGGGCTGTTGGCTTATGAGATTATAAATATCTCATAAAATTAAAAAAGTCAATCTTTTTTTAAGATTCTTGTAATTAATCTACATAATTGGTCGTCTTTATCATCAAATGGTAGATTTTCAAGGTCAAAATAATTACAAATAGAGTGTTCATCACCATCGACAGCATTTTCTAAATCAGGATTAATTCTTTCATCCGTCTCCATCATAAACACATACATCAAACCTCTAACCTCAGAACCATCACGATTATATCTCTTAACAAACCCAACCAATTTTAAGTCGTTATCTAATGTGTAATTGGTCTCTTCTTCAAATTCACGAATAATTCCATCCATCGGATGTTCATCTTCTTCTAAATGACCACAAGGAATACTCCATTGACCCGGCAAACTTTTCTTCGCATTTCTTTTACATAGTAATACTTCATTACCACATTTAACAATTACACCGGAATATCGTTTAACTTCTTTCATTTTTATATAAAAATAGATATTTATAAATATGTGTAAACCTAAAATCTGCTCAACTTGTAAATTAATTAAACCAATCGAGAATTTTCATAAATATAAAAATTCAACGGATGGACACACTCATAGATGTAAAGAATGTGTTAGTAGAAAAAAAATAACACATACTAATTTTAAAAAATGTACTATTTGTAGTATTGAAAAACAATTGTCCGATTATCATAAAAGAAAAAATGGAAAATTAGGTTATGATTCCACTTGTAAAAATTGTCGTAATAAAAAAATAAATACTTGGAGAACAACAAATAAAGAACATTTTTCAGAATATATTAAAAATTACAATAAAATTAAAAATGAATCAGACCCATTATTTAAATTAATAAAAAATGTTAGATGTAGAGTATCTGAATTTTTAAAAGGTAGAAAATTACAAAAAAATAACAGAACCTTTGATATTGTTGGATGTCCTCCAATAAAATTAAAAACTTATCTTGAAGAACAATTTGTTGATGGAATGTCTTGGGATAATTATGGTATTTATGGTTGGCACATTGACCACATAATACCATTATCATCAGCAAAAACTGAAGAGGAAATATTTAAACTTTGTCATTATACAAATCTTCAACCTTTATGGGCCGTTGATAATCTAAAAAAAAGTAATAAATTAATAATTAATGAATATTAATATAAATAAAAATAAATTCAAAGTTAAAACTGTCATTTCATCTAAAGACACTAGTCAAGGAATGATGAATAAACGATTTGACGATACCTTTAATGGTATGTTATTTATTATGTCCGAAGGCCAACACTGCTTTTGGATGAAGAATTGTTTGGTGAATCTTGATATAATCTTCATTGAAGATGATGTTATAACAAAAATTCACCACAACTGTCCCCCTTGTAAAACCAAAGATTGTAGAAACTATTGTGGTGAAGGTGATATGATACTCGAACTTCAAGGTGGGACCTGTAAAAAATTAGGTATTAAATCCGGTGATAAAGTTATTCACTACGATTGATTAATCTTCTCCTGTAATAATTTTACAAACTCATTCTGAATCATTTTAGTAAACTTAACATAAGGAGCATCTTCCGATTCTCTATTATAACCACCGCTATTCTGAGGTGGTCTAGTATTTCTACCCATAAAGTTTAATCCTGATATGTTTGTAATACATTTGTGTCCTCCACTATTTGCTTGAATAAAATCCCAAGCATTAACTTTAATGTCATCCAACATTTCTCTATGTTCTTCAGGTAATTGAGAAAAAGGCATTTCCATCATTTTACCAATATGGATTAATTCTTCTTTACCATCTTCTATATTTTTAAATTCCTTACCATACAACGCAACAAAATCTTTAAATGTAAACCCTGTTGATTCCGGATTAAAATCTTTTGATGATTCAGATATCCATTTAATTGTCGATAAAGGTATTTCTCGTTGTTTTAGTTGCTCCTCCCATTTAGATAATACTTCTTGAGCAATCTCACCTAAGTTAACACCTTTTAATTGACGTTCACTTTTGAAAGGATTACAAGACGCTTGAACTAACCCTAAAGGCCAAGCAATAACAATAAAATCTGCCTCCGGATTATTTTTAAATGGTGTGTATCTATCGTATGAACCTGGCTTAAACATTGGTCCACCACCATACTGAACAATAACATTATCCAACACTTTAACATTAGGATTGTCCTGCATTGACTTAACATACTCATCTTTATTAACCTCAAGTTGTTCCGGTTTAGCATAACCTTTCTCAACCATAATTCTTTTAATAGTTTGAAGAATGTTTAATAAAGATGGTGAACATTCCATAACCAATGTTTCTAAAAACCCTGGTTTATTTTTAAATGCCAATAATAGTTTGTTAACAACCAAACCCATTAACATTTTATTTTTTTCTAATGATTTTTCTTTGTCTAATCTAAATAAATAAGATATTACCTCATCCACCGAAATGTTATTAGAAGCGTAATTTGCTGAATCAACGGTAGAGATTAATAATATATCTGAAGATGGAAACAATTCTTTCGGTGAAACAACCTGAGAAATTGTTTCAACATTTGAACGAGATTGTCTAAACGAAGTTGATTTAGTATCTTCCGCACCGGCTTGTCTATCGTGGTGGTCCGTGTGAATAACAAACATTGGTTTTCCGTGAGCAAAATCAACTAAGACCGGCATCACATCACCTTTTGCGTCATTCTTCTTCACAGCAAACTCTTTATCACCATACTGAATGATATGAGCATCAACCACTTTAATACCATTGTTTTCAAGGTATTTTTTCATAGCAATCGCAGTTGTCACACCATCCAAATCTTGATGAAAATATATTTCAGCTTTTGGATATCGTTTAGCAAGAGCGTTTATATCTCTTAATCCACTTTCTTTTATAAGTTTTTTCATATTACATTGAAGGTACCAACAAAATTGCGAGTACATCACCACTCTTCAATCCTTTACTTAACTTACAACCTTGATTAATACTAATAAGGTCGTCAACGTCATCGACTATAGGATGTTTTGAAACAATACCACTTAATGTATCACCTGATTTAACTTTATATAATTTAATATTATAACCATAATTTGACTGAAGTCGTTTTGGGTCACCAAAACAATATTTACCCCCCATTTCAGGTTTAATTTTTTCCATTTGAACCTCAACCGATTTTTGTTGGTTCATTTGTTCATTAACTAACCCATATTTTGAACGGATATCTCTTTTCTCTTCTTCTGAAATTATAAATCTTTTTGTCATAATTATATTTTTATTTATAAATATCCGGGAAATAAAAAAAGAGGATGTTACTCCTCTTTTAATTCTAACTCTAATTGTTTCCGGTCCTCAATAAACGCATTCACTCGTTTTCTTGCTATGTCTGTATAATTTGGTGATAACTCGATTCCTAACCATCTCCTTTCTAATATCTCCGCTGCGACCGCGGATGTTCCGCTGCCCATAAATGGGTCAAAAACTATATCATTCTTATATGATAGTATTTTAATGGCTTTCATTGGAATATCCATAGAGAATGTCGCCTTTGTTAATGATTTGGTATCAGCAAAGTATTCCCATCGTCCAAACACCAAATTCATAAACTCTTTTTTATCCTCATCTAAATAAACCATTTTATTTTTAATGGTTCCATCCGGTTGCTCAACATCTGTTGGAACACCTTTCCATTGTGATTCACCTTTGATTAGTTTCTTATTAGTTTTTTTGTAAGCTAATATGATACATTCCTTTGGGTTATAGATGTAAGGACAACTAGCACTCATCCAACTACCCCAAGCAGTTTGTCTAACTCGGTGAGGACTATCCTCAGTCAAATCGACCATCCCAAAGAATTTGAATCCAACTTGTTTCATCATCATCCAAAACTCAGCGTTGAATAATATTCTTCCTCCTCTTTCTTGAACGTTTAATTCTATTGGGACATTGATTGCAACTCTACCGTCGTCTTTCAATATTCTTAATGATTCAGATAACCATTGTCGGGTAAACTCCCAATACTCATCCATTGAACGTCCATCATCATATACATCGTATGATACATTTACGTTATAGGGTGGTGACGTTACTAGTAAATCAATACATCCATCCGGAAGTGATTTCATTACCTCAATACAATCACCATTTATAATCTTTCCTGTTTCTATCATATTACTCTTTTAATTGGTATTCCCAACCATCATCTGTTTTAATCGGTGTAATCTCTAAATCCAAGAACACCGCATTTTGGTCACTAGCGTGTAAACCTATTATGTTATAATCGTAAAATTCTTCTGCCTCACCCATTGTCATTAGGTCTCTTTCTTGTAGGATGTTTAATATTCTTTGTTTGGAATATAACATCTTTCTTCCCGGAGAACCAAAATCCTCTACAATCCCAACGATTGCACTTTCTAATCCGTCTAATAGAACCGCACCTTCTGCGTATTCATCAATATCAACTGTTACTTTCAAGTCTCTCAATTTTACGATTCAAATACCACAACGCTTTTTTCATATCCTGAAGTTCTTTATCTGTATCTTTCTTACCCGCTCTTGCAACATATTTTACAACGTTGAAGATGTAAGCGTCTTTATCAAGACCCCAAGCTTCACACACTTTTACGACTTCGTAAATATTCTCTTTTCCCCCGTAATGTTCAGGGTGGTTTACCATTTCTTTACTCATACTATTCTTCTCTATATTCTCCTAATAATTCTTCATTTGATATAATCCCCGAGAATTGCTCTCTTATTTTTGATGTATCCACATCGTCATACATTGCGTGAATGGTAGTATTCAATTGGTCAGCAAAACTCAATGCCCCATAGATAACATTAATAACTTTATAAGGATTAGCATTTGATGATGGTCTTCTATCCTCAAGATAACCTTTCCAAGTTTCACCAACTGATTTAGGAACTCTAATTGACGCACCTCTATCTGATACACCCCAACTAAATTTATCTATTGATTGTGTTTCAAATTTACCAGTCAATCTTAAATGATTATCCGAACCATAATTTTCAATATGAAGTTCTTGTCTTGTCTCAAAAGCGTTGAAGATAGATTTAAAATAACTTTCTCCACCCTCTTCTCTCATTTTTTTATTTGAAAAGTTTGTATGTAATCCTGAACCATTCCACTCACCAACTATAATCGGTTTTGGGTGAAGTTCAATTGAGTAACCTCTTTTCTCAGCTAGTTTATGTAAGATGTACCTTGACATCCATAAGTCATCAGCCGCAGATAATTTACCTTTAGAGAATATTTGATATTCCCACTGTCCAAGAGCAACCTCAGCATTGGTCCCCTCAACATTAATACCCAAGTCAAGACAATAATCTAAATGTTCATCACTTAACTCTCTACCAACAATTTGACCACCTACACCACAATAGTATTTACCTTGGGGGTCAACTCTACCACCTCTTTCAAATCCTAACACATCTTTGTTATGTGCCGAACGAATAAAGTATTCTTGTTCAAACCCAATCCAAAAATCGGTATCTTCATTACCTAATTTACTTCTGTCGTTTGTTTCGTGTGGCTCACCATCTTTATTTAATACCTCACATAAAACATAAATCAAATTAGTATTACCTTTTCTATACATTCTAACAGGTTTAAGGTAACAATCTGAAGAGAATCCTTCGGCTTGCATAGTTGAACTACCATCAAAACCCCACGCAGGGATATCACTAATCTCTTTTGGTATTGTATCAACAACTTTAATTTTACTTCTTAAATTTGGCTCCGGTTTATATCCGTCAAGCCAAATGTATTCCAATTTCACTTTCATAATTTTACTATATAATATTTTCCTAATTTAATACTTTTTTTATACCCATTTCTAACTGAGAATAATGGTTTTGTTGTAACATTAACACCAATACCATTATTAAATCTGAGTGACCAACCGGATGGTGATTTACTATATAATATTGATTGATTAAACACTTTAATAACTGTTTGACTACACCCAATACCAATTTCATATTTACGCAACCACATAATATCCCTCAGCTAAATTACTTTCCTTAATATGACCTTCAGATATTAAAATATCTAATTGTTCCTTTGTTTCTTCATCACTACGTTTTAGGATGTATTTTGAAATGTAAGTAATGTGGATTGGTTGACGTAACTTATCCATTAACGCTTTAATCTGTTTTTCGTCCATTATGATAATAGTTTTCTGGTTATTTTAACGTTTTGATTAATGTATGATAATATTTTTCGTTTAAATATTGGTACTAATGTTTGTTCTAATGGGAACACATCACTACAAAATACCTCAAATATTGGGTAATTTTCCTCATTATTTTTTTCATATGTTTTTGAAAATGTAGAAATAATTTCCGGGATTGTCAAATTATCCGGTTGTCCTTTGAAGATTAATTTTACTGATGTTTTTGTCTGACCTTTGGTTTTATACACCTTTCTTGTGGTGTATTGCCAAATATATAATTGTTCATCAGTCTTATAAGAAAAAAAACCTGATTTATTTTGTAGATTGTTTTTGTTTTTTTTCACCACAACTTCTATGGAATCATAAACAATACTCCAAATTGATTTTGCAAAATTGAAGTAGTCGTGTAGTTGTGGTTGACTATTTTTTAGAATTTTTTGGTACTCAATAACCTCATCATTATCTAAAACCGGAATATCTTTAACTTTTAAATCAGATAATACCAATTCATCATCATTAGATGTTAATTTTTTATCAACATATAATATTTTATTTTGTGTAAGTAAGGTTTGTATATTACCTAAATGTAATGAGAGTTCAATAAACATTGGATAAACCTCCATCCTTTCAAGATGTTTATTCATCTTTTGGAAGTAGTCCAATAAAACATATTGTTTTTGTTCAGCATCAAGAATACCCTCAAATAACCAATCGGTATCCATTATGAAATTATTTTTATTTTTCATTTTCCATATTCTAATAATTAAAATATACGGAATAAGTTTGAAAAAAGGAATAGTTTTAGTTAGTTCTCATAATATAATATGTAATACCGTTAACGTCTTCACTATCGTATTGACCATCATAACCGTTCATAACACCCCAACCATCTGAATCAACTAACCCTTGAGCTAAAGCGTCTTCATCAATATATTCTTTAATATTTAAACCATAGTTTCTAAGATAATCTAACGGGTCTCTTCTAACACTTCTAACCAACTCAGCAACTTTATTATCAATCATATCTTCGGTTGGTTCGGTATCAACTTCAATACTATCTAACTCTTCTTGTAAAACCTCTATTTGATTTTCTAAATCCTCATCATAATCATAATAATTTTCATCATCAGAATCTAATTCAAGTCTCTGCTGGTTTAAATCCTCAATTTGTGATTCAAGTTGTTCTATTCTTTGTTCTTGTTCATATGTTAACTCAAAATCTTCATCACTAAAATAACTATCAGGATAATCTCTGATTTGATAATCATAATCTTCCTCAGCCATATTCACAATCGCATCAACATCCAAATAATCTTCAATAAATGATTCGTTAAATCCATCAGCACCCACATCGTCAATGTAATTTTTAGCATAAGTTAATGCCGCAACATCCATTTCGTCTTCAGTTCCAACTGTATATTCTCTATCTTTGAATCCTGGTATTAAAACCTCAAATTGTTGTAAACCATAATGACTATATCTTGGAGATGGGTATATCATATAAACATCCACATCATTCTCTTCTAACTCTTCAATTTCAGATTGAGTTTCATCAATAGCTTCTTGCACTTCAGACACTCTATCATCATTATCATCAAGTTGTTCATATTCTCTTTCTAAATCTTGAAGTTTACGACGTAGAATTATTAGTTTTTCTTTATCATCATCCGATAATGGTTCAATCTCACCAACATTCACTAAATTATCAAATAATGCGTGAGCCTTTTCTCCGGTCTCATCACCTTGTTCTAAAGCCCACTCATCACTATCACGAAGTGATTCTTGTTGTGCTAATTTAGTATCAAGTTCTTGCTTTTCTCTAATTCTTTCACGAGGAGTGCCAGAGTCACTAATATATCTTTTAACTTTTAAATCACCTAAATTAGATACTTTAGTATTACGAATATCTAATGAACCATCAACATAAGCAATAGGTCCAATATCGGTAACATCCTTACCACTCAAATCTAAATCATCGGTAATATATAATGGTTTTCCACCATATTGTTTCATTTTTCTAAAAACGTTACCATTGTAACTAGCATATTGCATCATATCCAAGTAATCCTCAGGAGATATTCTATAATATTCATCCTCAGTTTGTTCAACTATTTTTTTGATTACTTTATATAATTCGGATTCTGTAAGTCTTAATTTTCTACCCATAGTAATAAATATCCACGAAGATACAAAATTTATTTACTTATTATGATTATTATTGATATTTATGGATATATAAACTTTAATACATATATTATCATGGGATGCGGATGTAAAAATCAAGGAAATCAAACTCCTCCACCACCAGCTCAACAAACGAATATTCCTGCGGGTCAAAGTCAACCACAGACTCAGCCTATCCAAGAATCAATTCGTAAAGTGGTTCAAAAATATTACAAGAAGTAATATCTAAACGTTAGGGGTGAAAAAAATTACAGGGGACAATTTTAGTTCCCTTTTTTTATTTATAATTAGAATTAATTTCCATATCATTTCGTATAACTTAAAAATATGAAATACATAAATGAAAATTCAAACCGGGGTATAGTAAACCTATTCGCAGACTTCTTAATTAAAGAGATAAATAAAACAACTAATTATGACTCTGTAATTGAAGTCACTGATTGTGGTAAATTCTTTGTCGTTAACGGTATGACAACGTCAGATAAGATTTTAGACATAATTAAAGTAAGAGAGTTATTCGTTGAAACCTATAAATCTTTAATGACTAAATTTGGTTATGAGACAGTTAATATTATTGATTTAATTATGTATAATAGAGACTTAACTAAAAAAACTGAATATACATTTGATTTTTATCATTCATCAAGACCGTTGTATCACCGTAATCTTATTTTAGATATTGTTGAAAATCCCCAACCTAAATTCAATTCCGTTTTTTATAATAACAGATTAGAATATGAATTGGACTATTCTGAAGAAGACACAACCAATTTGGAATATTATACTTACGCTCCGTTAAACATTTCATCCGAGTTTCCACACGGGTATAGTTTGAGTATGGGAAGACAAGAGTTATATTACTCAGAATACATCTCTAATCAATTATTAGATGTTCTGTTAACAGATAAGATAACTTTTAAATATTCGTCAATAAAAGTGGATGAGGATATTCAAATAGATATTAACGCTAACACAGTATTCCCTAAAAAAGATATTATCTCAATGACATTGGACGTATTTGATTTTGATATGTTGGTATTCAATGATATGATAAAAGATTACGATATTATGGAAGACATCACAAAACCATTTGATAACAAACCTTGGTTAGTTAGAGATAAAATCAAAGACTTGATATTATTTTAAAAAAGAAAATCCCCTAACTTGGGGATTTTTTTATTGTTTACTTTTCCATTCTTTTTTATCGTCTTTTGCGTGTTGTTTTGATATTCCACAATTAGTTGATGTGAATGATGGGTCTTGAGTTTCGTATGAAGGTGAATCAGGTAATTTTTTTTGTTTCTCCAAATACTTACTATAATCTTTTTCTGTTTTACCGGGATTTGCCGCCAACCAATCGTCAAGATATTTCTTATGTAAGTCATTCGCCTTCTTCAATTCAGGAGCTCTTTTCTCATCCCAAGCTTTCGCAATAGAATCCTTTTTTTGAACAGTTTTGAGTTTTAATTCCTCAGCGGCTTTCTTTTTAAGTTCAAGTTTTTCTTTATTTAATTTAATTTGTTCTTCTCGACTTAACGGTGCCGGTGGTGTAGTTTGTTCAACCAAATATTTATACTGAGATTCTTTAATCACTATTTTCATAATAATAAATATCCCATAAAAAGAAAATCCCCTAACTTGGGGATTCTTTATTTTCCAAAATGTTCTTTAATGATTGCAACACCTTCTTCAATCTCGTCGTAATCTCTGTCGGGAGCGTATAGATAACTCTTATGGTCATCTGTGTCCGGTGATTCAACTATCATAAACGCAGGAACAAATTCATTCTCAGTAATCTCAACAAACATTTCGTATTCATCTTCATGTTCGTTAATATCTCTAACCTCAAATGGAATGTTTGATTCCTTTAATTGTTTCTTCATTGTCTCACAGTGGGGACAACCTTTCATTGTGAAAAGAATTAATAACTTATCCATTGATTAGGTTAGTTGCCAATTGTTTAATTTGACCCTCCATTTGCATTCCTGGTTGAGAGTATACTTCTTTACCACCTGAGAATGATTTTAATGTTGGCACCGCTCTAACACCCAATTCTACCGCTAAATCTCTATTTTCTTCAACATCTAAAGTATATAATTGAACTTCTGAATTTTCATTTCTATATTGTTCAGAAACTTTTTCAAAAATAGGTTTCATAACTTTACACGGACCACAAAATTTGGCCCAGAAGTCAACAATCAATTTATCACCATTTTCAATTTTTTTTCTTAATTCTTCTTGTGTAATTTCCATAATTTTAATTTATATTAGACCAACTTCTACCATTTTTTAACTCATAGAAAAAATTTTCTCTGACTTGGGGGTAGAGTTCTT
>Ga0214919_10005657_pt1 | contig 17561 bp, 16 predicted proteins | sample LL1503_MetaG_FD_177994 | JGI IMG/M metagenome (GOLD analysis project Ga0214919, IMG submission 177994) | Freshwater microbial communities from Lake Lanier, Atlanta, Georgia, United States - LL-1503 | ecosystem: Environmental > Aquatic > Freshwater > Lake | place: USA: Georgia | collected...
ACCAGAGCCTTAAAATCCGAAGAAAGAAAAGCCACCGAAGATTACTTAGGAAAAAAATACTCAAGCAAAGTAAATAGAGATGCTACAGCAAGCGGATCATGTATAAATGGTATTGTAACCACAAATGGTTGTGTCATGGATTGCGCTACATCTTCAGTAGCTGGTGTTTCCTCACCATCCACAGTTGCTAATGGCGCTACCGGTATAACCGGAACCTGTGGCGTAACGGGTTATACAGGAACCGTAACATTAAGTTGTTCAAATGGAATATTAACCCCTTCAGGATCTTGCGGATGCAATACAGGAAGCGGCTATATATTGTCGGGTGGATTATGTATTTCTTCCTGTCCAGTTAACGTAGCCGGTGTATCAAGCACAACCTCGGTGGGAACAGGAACAGGAACTTTAACTTGTGATTTGCCTCACTATAATAATGCATCAATCGGATATACTTGCGCTAGCGGAACTTTAACCCCAGCAGCTTCCTGTACTTGCGCTACTGGTTATACTGGGACCGGATGTAATACATGTGATACTGGAAATAATTATGCCTCAGACGGAAGTGGAGGATGTACATTACAATGTACAATTAATGGCGTTACCGGAATAACAGATGGAACTAAAGTTAATTCTGGCACTACATCGAGGCAGTGTAATGCTACAAATTATGGTGGAACTATTAATTACACATGTAATGGCACTATTTTAGGATCTGTAACCAACAATTGCGCTCAAATTTGTAGCGGTGGAGTTATTGACCAAACTTCAGTTCCGGGGTCATATATCCATACCTTTACAGCTTCTGGAACATTTTCTTGTCCTATGAACAAAACTGTCAAAGTTTTGGTAGTTGGCGGAGGTGGAGGTGGATCAGGAGGTTATTCAGGTGCTGGTGGAGCTGGTGGTGGTGGTGGTGGGTTGATATGCAACAATAGCTTCTTAGTATCATCATCTTCAAGTGTTACTGTAACAGTAGGAGCTGGTGGCGCAGCTGGTGTGGCAGCTGCTCCTGCTGCAGGCGGAGCTGGTGGAAATTCAATATTTGCAGGAACAACAACTCTGACAGCCAAAGGTGGTGGTGGTGGCGGTGGTAGGGATAATCCTGCAGTTAGTGGTGGTGGATCAGGTGGTGGCGCTGGTATTTCCGGAAGTCCTTTTGCAGCTGCCACTGGAACTTCAGGCCAAGGAAATTCTGGTGGTCTTAATTCGACTTCTAGCCCAAATTATGGTGGCGGTGGCGGTGGCGGTGCTGGAGGAGCTGGACAAAATGGAACTTCAACTAAAGGTGGAAATGGTGGTTCTGGTGCCCAATGTATTGCAATTGGCAATTCAAATTATTATGCCGGTGGCGGCGGATCTCATTATTTTAACACTGGTGGAACAGCAGGAACTGGTGGTTTAGGTGGTGGTGGAGCTCCGGGTTTTGCAGGCCAACCCAACACTGGTGGTGGCGGTGGTGGAGCTAATAGTAATGACAACCCTGGTTCTGCTGGAGGTTCAGGCGTGGTTATAGTGCTTTATAATTAAAGCTACATCAATCAACTATATTTTACTTCTCGCAAACACCGATCTGATTGAATGAAAATTCAACGGAAATTCCAAAAACACATGCATCATGCTTAAAAAAAACAGAAAATAAAATCCGGTTTTATAGTCATAAGCATAGAGCGCGATTGATGCCAGCCACATTGCTCCGGAAGTGATTAAAAATTTCTGTGGCACTTGATTCCACTTGATGATCTCAACTTTTGAAAACCAGTTTAAATAATGATAAGTGTAGGCGAAGGCTATAAAACTTTGAATCTTGATTCCAAGACTGGAATAAATCAGATCTTGTTGCTGAAAAGTAATATTGAAAATTCGAAAAATAATTTCGTTAAGTCCAAAATTTCCACCCTGAAAAATTTCTGCCGCATATTTTACAGCAATATAATTGCTTTGCGAAATGAATAAAAAAGATGTTGAACAAAGCAGAAAAACTACGAAAGAAATATAGCCCGAAAGCGCTCTAGTTTTGATTGCACCTGATAAAATAAAAATTCCGGTAAATAGCCAAACATGAATTACGGTTGTGAGCAAAATGCCAAAAATCACACTGTAAGTCCAAGTTCCTTTAAAAATTAAAAGCAGAATTATTGTCACCACAAAAGCATTAGTTCTAAACCACCAATCTTTCACAAAAGTTGCAATAAAAGCGGTTGCGAAAGCCAGAAAAACAAGAGCTGGCGCCCATGAATAAATTTCGTTTTGGAACTCGTTTTTATCTAATTTTTTAGCATTAAAAAAATTTTCAACCAAAACTAAATCTTTAAATAACGGCCAAAGATTTATCAATAAAACCAAAGCTGCGATGATAATACTTACAACTAAAAGCAGAAAATAATCTTTCTTTCTAGGCACAAAATATTGCTTTTTATGCAGCCAAGAAATTTCAGTTAAATAATGAAGTGGACCTAAGATTGCGTAGGAGATTAGAAACAGTTCAAATGGCAAAAGCAGTGCCAGAATGGCAGAGATTATCATTAGGAAAATGTTTGTGATGTCAGCTTTGATTAACGTCATAAATTAAATTTATAAAAATTGCTCGATGACCTGAAAAAGTCTGTCGCAAAAGACTCTGAAAATTTTTTTGCAGACGGAAAAAAAGCCTTAGGAAAATTTTCCTAAGGCTTTTTTAAAATAACTTTCTTTCAACAAGAATTAATCAACTAACACCAATAATTTCTTGTTATTTTGCACTTCGGCAAAACCGCCATTAATTTCAATGGTTTTAATAATAGCTTGCTTGTCATCATAAATCGTGATTATGCCAGCTTTAAGAACTGCTACAACTGATTCGTGACCAAACATAACGCCCATTTCACCTTCAGATGAAGGAATGGTTGTCATAAAACATTCTCCTTGGAAGAGAATGCCTTTTGGAGAGGTGATTTCGAGATTTAAATTAGCCATGAAACTATTTTGATTCATTCAAAAGTTTTTCGCCTTTGGCAATTGCTTCGTCAATTCCACCAACCATGTAGAAAGCTGATTCTGGAAGATAATCATATTTGCCGGAGAGAATTTCTTTAAAGCTACTCACCGTATCTTTCAAAGCTACCAGCTTTCCGGGCGCGCCAGTGAAAACTTCAGCAACGTGGAAAGGTTGCGACAAGAAACGTTGAATTTTTCTCGCACGAGCAACTGTGAGTTTATCTTCCTCAGAAAGTTCATCCATACCAAGAATTGCAATAATATCTTGTAAAGATTTGTAAGCTTGCAAAGTTTTTTGAACTTCACGAGCAACATCATAATGCTCTTGACCAACGATGCGCGGATCAAGAATGCGCGAGGTTGAATCAAGTGGATCAACTGCTGGGTAAATACCGATTTCAGCGATTTGACGAGAAAGAACTGTTGTAGCATCCAAATGCGAAAATGAAGTCGCTGGAGCTGGATCAGTTAAGTCATCAGCCGGAACGTAAATTGCTTGAACTGAAGTGATTGAACCACGTTTAGTTGAAGTAATGCGTTCTTGCATCATACCCATTTCTGTCGCAAGAGTTGGTTGATAACCTACAGCTGAAGGAATACGACCCAACAATGCCGAAACTTCAGAACCAGCTTGCGTAAAACGGAAAATGTTATCGACGAAGAAAAGTACGTCGCGACCTTCTTTATCACGGAAATATTCAGCTTGAGTAAGACCAGTCAAAGCAACGCGGGCGCGGGCTCCAGGTGGTTCATTCATTTGTCCGTAAACAAGTGCTACTTTTGAATTTTTTAAATTTTTAATGTCAATTACACCAGAATCAATCATCTCGTGATAAAGATCATTTCCTTCGCGAGTTCTTTCACCAACACCAGCAAACACTGAATAACCAGAGTGAGCTTTGGCAACGTTGTTGATTAATTCCATAATCAAAACTGTTTTACCAACACCAGCGCCACCAAACAAACCAATTTTTCCACCTTTAGAATATGGAGCCAAAAGGTCGATAACTTTGATACCAGTTACCAGAATTTCAGTGTCAGTTGCTTGATCAACAAGCTCTGGAGCCGGAGCATGAATTGGATTTAATTCCGCAGATTCAATTGCGCCTTTTTCATCAATTGGTTCGCCAATTACGTTCATGATACGACCAAGAGTTGCTTCACCAACCGGAACAGAAATTGCGCGCCCAGTGTCGATAACTTCAGCGCCGCGAGTTAATCCTTCGGTTGAGTCCATCGCAATTGTACGAACGGTTTTTTCACCGATGTGAAGAGCAACTTCAAGAACCAATTTTTTGCCATTATTTAAGCATTCAAGAGCGTTGTAGATAGCCGGCATTTCACCGTTTTCAAATTCTACGTCCACAACCGCAGAAATTACCTGCGTGATTTTTCCCGTGTTTTTCATTTTAAAAAGAAGTTTTAAATAGGAGAGAGCCTTTCCAAGAAGGGCGCGCAATTTAGAAATTCAAAAACAAAGTGCAAGCAAGAATTAAGTAAAAATCGCTACTAATTTTTCGCAAAAGGATTTTTATTCAAACCCTGAACTTCCATCATAATATCTTTGGCAATTGGGGCCGCAGTTGCAGAGCCTCCTCCGCCGTGCTCCACCACAACTGAAATTGCATATTTAGGATCTTCAAACGGCGCGAAACCAACGAAAATTGCGTGATTGGCGTTGGCAGCATTTTCTTCTTTCGACATTTCTTTTTCGCGTTTGGAAATCACTTGCGAAGTTCCGGTTTTTCCCGCCATTTCAAAGCCTTTAACTTCAATTCTTTTTCCGTAAGCCGTACCACCCGGTTCGTTAATTACGCGACGCATTCCTTCCTGAACAAATTTAATATGCGCTTCTGCAATCAAAGGTTCGTTTTTTAAAGTGTCGAATTGTTTAAAAATATTGTGGTTGCGCACCAGATAAGGCTTGATCGGAATTCCGCCATTGGCAATTCGCGCCGTAACCAATGCCATTTGCAGCGGCGTTGCCAAAACAAAACCTTGTCCAATCGCAGTGTTTAGAGTGTCGCCTCCAACCCAAGGCTGTTTAAGAACTTTTCTTTTCCATTCGTCAGACGGAACATTTCCAACTTTTCCGCCGTAAAGAGAAATATCGATTTTTTCGCCATAGCCAAAACGCTTCGCCATTTCGGTGAATTTTTCATAACCAATTTGATTAGCTAAAGTGAAAAAATAAGTATTGCAAGAATGCATGATTCCACCCATTAAATCCAAAGATCCGTGACCTTCTTCTTTCCAACAGTGAAAGGCTCTTTTTCCGAATTGATAAGAGCCATTACAAAAAACTTTAGTGTTTGGATTAAAGCCACTTTCAAGCCCAGCCAAAGCCACCATTAATTTAAAAGTTGAGCCCGGCGGATAAGTTGCAGAAATTGGCTTATTACTTAATGGCTTGCGTGGATCAGTGTTTACCTGATTCCAATATTCTTTGGAAACACCTTCAACGAAGTTATTAGGATCAAAAGTTGGGCTGGAAGCATATGCTAGAATTTCACCAGTTTTAACATTTAAAACTATAGCTGAAGCAACAACATCTTTAATTCTTTCGGTAACATATTTTTGCAAACCGAAATCAACTGTTAAATGCAAGCGAGAACCTTCGATTGGCGCTTTAATCGAAAGAGTTCGTAGCGGAATTTCATGCACGTTAACTTCAACATATTTTACACCATATTTTCCGCGCAGAGGTTCATCAAAAGTTTTCTCCAAACCAAATTTTCCAATACGAAAATCAGGATGCATGAAAAGACTTTGCTCATTTTCATCAATATCTTTTTCCGACGGAAGTGAAACATAACCCAAGAAATGCGCGGTTTCAGAAGGATAAGGATAGCGGCGCATAATACCGCTTTCGATTGAAACGCCCGATAATAAATGAGCGTTGGTTTCAATGCGCGCCAAATCATCCCAGCCCAAATTATCCATCAAAGAAATGATACTTTTACGACGAGCATTTTTGATTTTAGTAACGAAAATATTTTTAGCTTCATCGCTTAAATCAAGCACTTCTGTAAGCTTGGCAACTAATTGATCGACATCTCTTTTGCGATCAAGATAAAGCAAAAGACGATAGTTGCTGTCATTTTTGGTAAGCGAAAATCCGTGACGATCAACAACAGTTCCGCGCGGCGCTGGATTAATTACTGGCTTAATACGGTTTGAATCAGATTGGATCGAATATTCTTCATGTTTCCATAATTGCAAATAGCTCAAGCGCATTACCAAAGCACCCGCCAAAACTGATTGCGCGCTTCCTAAAACCAAGGCACGGCGATTGAAAATTTTGTTTTTACGGATGTCGCGAAGCACTAATTATCCTCTAACAATTTTTGACTTAAATAGTCGAAAAACTTATGCATTAAGATGTAAAGTACTGACGATAATACAAATTGCACAATTGGTGTAATTACATTTAAAAATTCGCCGTTGAAAGCAGATAAAATGGCGTATTTCATCAATAAAAATAAAAAACAAAATGCCATAAACTGGCGCCAAATTTGGATGAAATTTTCCTTAATCATCATTTTGTGATTAAGTAACGAAAATAATTTGATCAGCAAAATATAACATAAAGCTGTGGTGCCAAGAGGAGAGCCGTTTAAGGCGTCGTTCCAAATTCCGAGTATAAAAATAAACCCAATTGAAAAAGTATTTTTAAAAAGTCCGAAATAAAAAATAATCATCAGGTCAAAAAGCGGAATCAAGTCGGAAAGACCGGCAATTCTGATGTCGGACACATTCATAATCACAAACAAGATCGCGATTAGATGCAGCAATATGATTCGCGAGATTGATTTTTGTTGGTGCATTTTAGAAATTTTCGAAAAGTAAATTAAGAATGATGATGAATTTAGAAGTTATTTGTCGACTGATTTTTGTCCAGAAAAAACCCAATAAATTACAAAGATTGAGTTATTGAATCTTATCAAAAATGTTGGTAACAGCCTATATTAATCATATCCACCACGATTCCAATCATCCTTAAATGATAAACTACTAATCATATTATCTACTATTATTTCATCCCGCTTTTTTATAGAAGGTGAGGGATTCTGTTTTTTATTTTGCTCTTCTTCCGCCTGTTTTTTTTGCGTTAACAATTCCATATATTTTGGATTAATCTGAAGCGCTCTTTGATCAAGATCAATTGCTATTATTTTTGAAAAACTTGTCATACTATCCATCTTTATAAGATGTTGTAATTCAAGAGCGCGTCTATCTATTTCGTTATTATAAGTTGCTTTAAGATTCTCCATATCAACTTTTAATTCTTCCTTAGTTCTGTCTCGTTCATCAAAAGAGATAATTTCACCTCCAAAACTTGCCGGAACTTTTTCACCATTTTCTTTAATTTCAGACAAATAACTCCATTTCTTATCTCCAAATAAATAATGTTTTAATCCTCTTCTCATGGCCTCTTCATGAATTCTATTAATTACTTTCTCTTCCTGACCTTCATGAGAAATCAGAGCAATTTTTTCTCCCGACGACACTTCTGTTTCCATAATAATTGAAGGATATTCTCCGACTAAATATCCTAAAGACTTGCCCGAAATAACATTATATGATAAACAATCTAGCGCATAACTGGTGTCTGAAGTGCTATAAAGATTCTGAGTAGCAACCAGATTTTCTGACGATGTGAATCCTAATATCATCTTATAATTATAGCCGAAAGGAGCAAATGGTCGTCCCGGAATATAAATCTGAGAACAACCATATTCTTTAGCATCTATATCGCGTAATGATCTAATTGTTAAAATCTTGGAACAACGGTTTATTAAATTCTGATCTAAGAACGAAGAAAATTTACGAACTAAATTTTGCATAACCAAATAAAGTAATTCATGGAAACTCTTTTAGAAATAAAACTTCCGGTTATTTTTTTGCAAGAATATTTATGCTATACCAAAACACAAATTTATACTCCCAACCAACTTTGTCTTTTTGGTAAAAATTTGCTCGAAGAATAACGCTGTATCACTTGATACAATGTTATTCTTTGTCGCAATTTTTCCTCAAAAATCCTTTGTTTGCTGGGAATATAAATTTGTGTTTTGGTATAGCAGACAGAAATTTTACTAAAAAATGGCAATAAAAAACCGCCTTCCTGATTTATTAGAAAGGCGGCTCAATAAAATTATTAAGATAAATTATTTTTTCTTAGCAAATAATTTTCCAAATTCTCTTCTTTTGCGCTTCTTCCAGAAGCCACGGTGATAAGCATCGGAAGCCAATAAAGGAATAACTGAGGTAGCTTCAGCAAAAACCATTTGCTCGAAAGTTGTATCAACCTTACCCCAAGAACAAGCTTCTTTCAAAGTTGAAGAAGAGCAAGCGCCGTCGCGAGAATCGGCAACTGTAATTTGAATGGCATATTTATGCATTTCAGCTTCAACGCCTAAAATTTCTGCACAAACAACCGTATCTTGTACGAAATTTTTGGGAACACCGCCGCCAACCATCAACAAACCTGTGGTTCCAGCTTTGATTTTGATGTCGGTTAACTCTCTAAAATCAGCGATTGAATCGATGGTCATGTGTTTTTTTGGATTTTTAACTTGGTGCAAAACAAGTCCAAAACCAGCAGAAGAATCGGTGAAAGCTGGACAGAAAATCGGCACGTTATAATCGTAACAAAGCTCAATTAGAGATTCTTGTTTTTTGGCGTGTTTTTTTAGATATTTTCCCATTTCCCAGATAAACTCGCGAGATGAGTAAGGACGAGCTTCCAAAGAGTTAGCGATTTTGTAGATTACGTTATCGCAATTTTGTAAATCTTTTTCATCAATGTAAGTATCGTAAATTCTGTCGATGTAATTTTTACGTAAAAATTGATCATCAATGAATGGAGTTCCTTGGTAATGTTTAAAACCCAAAGCTTCAAAAAAATCCATATCAACAATTGAAGCGCCGGTTGCCACAACTGCGTCAATCATGCCGAATTTAATCATGTCGGCGTAAACTTTCATGCAGCCGCCAGCTGAAGTTGAACCAGCTAAAGTTAGAATGTTGGAGCAGGTTTTGTCCTTCAACATCATGTTAAAAATTTCAGTCGCGCGAGCGAGATCGCGCGAAGTGAAAGACATGTGATCCATCTGATCAATAATCGGGCGCGCATCAAAAGATGTGATGTCGATATGTTTTACTTGGCGCTTTAAAAGTTCTTTTTTAGTTACCATTTTTTGATAAATAATTGAGTTGGGAAAGGGTTTTAAGCAGATGATCTTTCGGTTTTCTGCTTTTCTACTAAGTTTTTATACATTGAAACCAAAGGCTCGTCCGCAACTTCAATTTGTAGGTTTTTATTAAAACCATTAAATTCAGTTCTGATGCTGCGCGAGTAAGCTCCAAGTTGACCGATTTCGATGTAATCGCCTTCAGCAATATTTTCTGGCAAATAAAATGGACCTTTCATTGAATCAAGCGAATCGCAAGTTGGACCATAAAAACCAAAAGGAACTGTGTTATTCGGGCAAAGTTTTTCTTTACCTTCTCTAATTCTCAGCGCCTTTACCGGATAAATAAAACCGGGAAAACCCGCGTCAAACAAACCGCCATAAGTTCCATCGTTCAAATAAAGCATACCTTTTTTTCTGGCTTCAACGCGAACCAAAAGCGAGCCAGCTTCTGCAACCAAAGCACGACCCGGCTCACACCAGATGCGGCAATTTTTATCTAGTTTCAAGCTTTGAATTGAATCGAAAATTTCATCAAAATAAGCCTGCAAGTTTGGCGGAGTCATGCCCGGATAGGATGACGGAAAACCGCCACCAATATCAATAACATCGAGTTTAACTTTAGCTTGTTCGATAACTTCTTTAGCAATTGTAATGGCGTTGCGATATTCGCTTGGTTCCATACATTGCGAACCAACGTGGAAGCAGATTCCAAGTCTTTGTGCATGAGCACGAATTTTTCGCAAAAGTCCGATTGATTCGGAAGGAAGAATGCCAAATTTGCCTGACAAATCAATTGCCGCATGTGAATTTGGAATTGCCAAACGCATGTGCAAACCAAGATCTTTAGCATTTTTGGTAACTTCTAAAATTTTTTGCAATTCATCGAAGGAATCGAGTGAGAAATCGCGAATTCCGTGATTGAAATAAGCGTCAAAAATTGCTTCGCGTGATTTGACTGGATGCATGAAATACATTTTTACCGCATCGCCAAAAAGCTCGTTAATCAAATTAACTTCAGCCATTGACGCAACGTCGAAATGCTTTATTCCCGAGTTAAATAAGTGACGCAAAACAGTTGCATCAGGATTGCTTTTTACAGAATAAAGAATGTCGCTTTCATGTTTTGACGTGCGGAAATTTTCTACGAAAAATTTAGTTGCGCGCTTAATGGAATTTGGGCGGATAAAATAAACTGGAATCGATGGTTTAAGTTCTAAAACCTGAGCTTCAATTGTGCTGAGACTTTTTTTAGCTGAACTTTTTTTCGATTGCTTTACTCCCTTGTTGGGTTTTTTGGCGTTAAACAGATAGTGAATTTTTGAGCTCGCCGCTCGATCATGTTCTTGCTCTTGTTCCATTTCTTTGTCGGGTTGATAGAAACTAAAAAAATTTAGCCCTAAAATTAAGTAAAAGAAGATAAAAAGACTTAATTTTTGTCTGAATTTTTGAACCCCCGCGAACCCTTGGAATTACTGGTGCCGCAGCATAATTTTCAAACGCAATTTTTTAAAAAGAGGGCGCAAAGTAGAAACAATTTTTTATTTGTAAATAAGAAATCTTTTGCAAATTTTTTACCCTAACCAAACCCTTGATTTTACTGGTCGAAGACGTCGTGAAAATTGCTCTAAAAAAAGATCTTAGACAGGCTCTAAGAGAGAAACTTCAAAATTGATTGCCTGACCGCAACACCAGCTTCAACTTGCTCTAATATCAAACTAACTTTTTCATCATCTGCCAGCGCTGAAGAAATTTCAACTTCGCGATTAATCGGGCCGGGATGAAGCACCAAAACATCAGGCTTGGCAGCTTTTAACTTTTCATGATTAAGGCCAAAAAGTTTAAAATATTCTGTTAGTGACGGAATGTAGCAACCTTGCATTCTTTCTTGCTGAATGCGCAACATCATAATCACATCAACTTCGGAAATTCCTGCTTCTAGAGACTCAAAAACTTCAACATTCCAAATTTCTTTTAACCAATTTTTATAATCACGAGTGATTAAAGTTGATGGCGTAATTACACGAACTTCGCACCCAAATTTTTTTAACAACTTTATGTTTGAGCGCGCTACTCTTGAGTGCAACACATCTCCACAAATTGCAATTTTTAAATTTTGTAAATTTTTTTTATGCTGCTTAATCACGAATGTGTCAAGCAAAGCTTGCGACGGATGTTCGTTAGTTCCATCTCCAGCATTAATTAATGATGCAGAAATATATTGTTTCAACAACTGGCAAATGCCACTGCCATTGTGACGAATTGCCACAAAATCTGGGTTCATGGCATTTATTGTTTTTGCAGTATCGATAATTGATTCACCTTTTTTGAGTGAAGAAAGTGAAATGTCGATATTTACAACTTTTGCGCCCAAGCGTTTAGCGGCAATTTCAAATGAAGTTCTGGTGCGTGTTGAATTTTCAAAAAAGAAATTTACCAGAATTTTTCCAAGCAGGCTTTCATCTTTTGAGTTTTTTTTAAAAAAATCTTCTGCAGCAGCGTGAATTGCATTTACATCTTGAAGTGAAAGCTGATCTATGCTGATAAGGTCCTTCATTAATTTGATTTAATTAGATGTTTAAAAATCTCTTCCAAATCCGGCTGCTGAGTAGAAATATCTTTGATGCGAATTTGATTATCAGAAATGATGCGCAGAATTTTTTCCACTTCAATTTTTTCTGGATCGTAAGTGATGGAAATTTTATCTTTCGCCAAAAGTTTCAAAGCAAGATCGGGAAATAAAGTCGCAAGATCCTGTGTAATTTCAGCGTCACAGCTGATTATTAATTCTTTACTAGAAAGAGATTTCATCAAATTTTCTTTACGGTCATAAGCGATTACTTGTCCGCGATTAATGATCGCCAATTCATCACATAGCTCTTCTGCTTCTTCGAGATAATGGGTTGTAAGTAAAATCGTGGTGCCGCTTTGATTTAATTTTTTTACATAATTCCAAAGTTGATTGCGCAATTCAACGTCAACGCCAGCAGTTGGCTCATCTAACACTAAAATTTCGGGATTATGAACCAATGCTTTTGCAACTAAAAGCCTACGACGCATTCCGCCGGAAAGGCTACGCGGCGTTGCGTTAAATTTATCTTTCAAACCAAGAGCTTCAATAATTTCATCAGTTCTGCGATCGGATTTTCTGATTCCATAATAGCCGGCGTAAATTTCTAAAGTTTCATAAACATTAAAAAATGGATCGATGATTAATTCTTGCGGCACAATTCCGATTTTAAATTTTGCCGCTTGAGGATTTTTTGAAATATCGATGCCGCCGATTTTTACTTCGCCTGCAGTTTTATTTACCAGTCCAGCAAGAATATTAATGATGGTTGATTTACCCGCGCCATTTGGACCTAAAAGACCAAAGAATGAGCCTTTTTTAATTTTTAAATCGATAGATTTTAAGGCGATTTTTTCAGGAGATCTTTTTGATTTTTTATAGGTTTTGCTTAAAGAAGAAATTTCGATTGCGAGATCGTCGGACATGATTTTTTGAAAAAAATTAATTAATAATGTTCTTCGCCTTCAATAATTCTTGCAATTCGCCTGATTGAAACATTTCTTTTACAATATCACAGCCGCCGATAAATTCGCCTTTGATGTAAAGTTGCGGGATTGTCGGCCAGTCTGAATATTCTTTAATGCCTTGCCTAACTTCTGCATCACGCAAAATATCAACGTCATGAAAATTAGCTCCTAAAGTTTTCAGAACATGTACTACAGCCGCAGAAAATCCGCATTGCGGGAAATCTTTAGTGCCTTTCATGTAAAGAACTACATCGTTTGAGGAAATTGTTTGCTGAATTTTTTCTAGAATATTAGTCATAAATTAATTTGCTGAAGTTGAAAGCTGCATGGCATGTAAAACATCACCAAGAATCTCTTTTAGGGCGCTATTAACCATCTTATGTTGCTCAACTCTTGTTTTGCCAGCAAAAATTTTATCAATTATTTTTACGCTGTAATGATTGTCGTCCGCAACTAAAGCTGTGACTGTTATTTGTGCATCAGGGAAATTTTCCTGAAGAAGTTGTTCTAATTTATTTTGGGCAATTGGCATTTTCAGATTTGGTATATTTTTATCAAAAAAAAGACGGACCTTGTGGCCCGCCTTTTAATTTTGGTTAATTTTGTCGAAAAAACCGAGGTTGCCCCCGATTTTTCGACTCAATTCTTCTAAGAGCCCGTCTTAAATCTTTTTTAATCCCAGATTTTGGCATATTTTTAGCGCTTTTTTGACAAAATTATGACGAGTATCTGGATATACTTGGAGTAATTTTGTCAAAAAATAAGCAAAAATAGGACGAAATATGGGATTAAAAAAGATTTAGGACAGGCTCTAATTAAAGCTACGCCTTAATTATTAACCAAAGAAACCTCTGCGTTTTTTAACGCCGCCGTCCCTGTCATCACGATCATCGCGATCACGAGGTGAACTACGACGGTCGTCACCACGGCGGTCATCACGATCTGGGCGATCTGAGCCGCCACGTCTATCGTCACGATCACGTCCACCACCGCGTCTGTCATCGCGACGGTCATCACGATCACGAGAACCACGACGATCATCACCACCACGACGGTCATCACGACCACCAGATTCTCTTTCGTCGATCATTTGTGGTTTGTTTGGAATGCGATCAGAAATATCTTCTCCTGTAGCTTGATCTACACAACGGAAACTTAATTTTGGACGACCTTTTTTGTCAAAACCGATAACTTTAACTTTAACAATATCGCCTTCATTGATTACGTCTTCAACGAAATCAACGCGATATTCAGCAAGTTCAGAAATATGAATGAAACCATCGCGATTGTTAGAAATGCTAACGAAAGCGCCAGCATCAATAACTTTAACTACTGGACCTTCATAGATATCGCCGATTTCAGGTTCAAAAGTGATTTCATGAATCATGGCAATGGCTTTTTTGATTGAGTCATTGCTGTTAGATGAAATTTTAATTACGCCAGTGTCTTCGATATCAACCACTGCGCCGGAAACGGCACAGATTTCTTTGATTACCGCGCCACGAGATCCGATAACTTCACGGATTTTCTTTTGCGGGATAGTCATAGTTTCAACTTTCGGAACATTTACGTTCAATTCAGTTCGAGCTGTTGGCATAGCTGCTTCCATTTTTTCTAAAATGTGAAGCCTGCCAGCATTAGCTTGCTCAAGGGCTTTTTGCATGATATCTGCATTGATGCCGTTGATTTTGATATCCATTTGTAAAGAAGTGATGCCGTTTCTGGTTCCTGCAACTTTAAAATCCATGTCACCTAAATGATCTTCATCACCCATGATGTCGGAGAGAATAACATATTCATTGCCTTCTTTGATCAATCCCATCGCGATTCCAGAAACTGGAGCTTTGATTGGAACGCCGGCATCCATAAGAGCCAGAGAAGCGCCACAAACTGTAGCCATTGAAGACGAACCGTTTGATTCAGTGATTTCAGAAACAATACGAGTTGTGTATGAGAAATTTTCGGCAGCACCAGGGAAAACTGGATTCAAAGCACGCCAAGCCAATTTACCATGACCAATTTCACGACGTCCCGGTGGTTTCATTTGTCCAGTTTCACCAACTGAGTAAGGAGGAAAATTGTAATGAAGCATGAAAGATTCTTTCGACATTCCTGGATCAAGATTTTCGATTAATTGCTCATCTTTGTTTGAACCAAGAGTTGCAATAACCAAAGCTTGGGTTTCACCGCGAGTGAAAAGGGCGCAACCATGAACTTGCGGGAGAAAGCCAGTTTCGATATCAATTTGTCTAACTTGATCGGTTTTACGACCGTCAATTCTGATCGCATTTTTAAGAACATCGTTACGCACAATTTCTTGCGAAAGAAGTTTGAATAAAGATTTAGCTTTATTGGCAGAAACTCCACTTTCTTCGGTAACAAATTTTGCTTTGATATCGGCAAAAAGCTGATCAAGCTCGCCTGCGCGAACTTGTTTTTCTTGTTTTTTGTAAGCGTTGATTAAGCGATCCCCAATGAAATTGGTGATTTCTTGTTTAATTTCTGAAGAATCTTCAACTGGAGGCAGGATTTTCTTTTTACCACATTCAGCTTGAAGTTCTTTGATCATCTCAATTACTGGCTGAAAAGCTTTGTGACCGAAGTCAAGAGCAGCCAACATTTCAACTTCAGAAATTTCTTTAGCCTCAGATTCAATCATCAAAACTGAGCTTTCAGTTCCCGCAACAACTAGATCTAAACGACTTGTTTTGGCTTCTTCGTTGCTAAGGTTTAATACGAATTGATTATCAATGATTGAAACTCTTGAAACAGCAACTGGTTCCAAAAATGGAGCTTCAGAAATTGAAAGAGCGGCAGAAGCAGCGATCAATGCAACAATATCTGGGGTGCAAGCTGGATCGTAAGAAAGAACGGTACAAACTACGTTTACTTCATTATAGAAATTTGAAGGAAACATTGGTCTGATCGGACGATCAATCAAGCGGGCAGTTAAAGTAGCGGCATCTGAAGGTTTAGCTTCGCGCTTGAAAAAACCACCCGGAATTTTTCCGGCGGCATAAGATTTTTCTAGGTAGTTAACTGTAAGTGGGAAAAAATCTGCACCTTCGGCAGCTTTATTGGCAACGGTTACAGCACAAAGAACGGTAGTATTGCCATATTTTGCAAGAACTGCACCACTAGCTTGACGAGCGATTTTGCCTGTTTCCAAGGACAAAATTTTGCCGTTCCAGTTAATTTCTTTTTTTACAACATTGAACATATTTTCAGCTTTTGATTAATTAATTTAAGGATCGGTTTACTTTCTGATTTCTAATTTTTTGATAAGATTTTCGTAGCGCTCAACCGAGTTAGCTTTTAGGTAATCAAGCAAACTTCTTCTTTTTCCAACAAGAATTAATAATCCTCTTCTCGAAGAGAAATCTTTTTTGTGGATTTTAAGGTGCTCGGTAAGGCTTTCAATTTGACCAGTCATAAGGGCGCATTGAACTTCAACAGATCCGGTATCAGTTTTGCTTTGAGCAAAAGAGGCAACAATTTCTTTTTTTGATTTGGTAAGAAGAGACATTTTTTACAATGAATTTAAATTATGCTTAAACCAGAAGGACCTAAGCGAGACTTTTAGAAAACTATTTTTCAGCTGATTAATCAAATTCGACTTATGTCGAATTTGGCAAATTTTGAATTGCTACGCAGCGAATGAATCGCTGCATCCGCAATAGATTTTGGTTTTTTTAAAATCGACTTCTTTAATCAGTTTGGGTATAGATCATCCAGCTTGGTTGAAATCTACAAGGACATCCTGCAATGATAGCAGCGATCCATCCGAAAAACGACCGCCATAACTAACAACCAGTTTTAAGAGGTCAAGCGAAATTCTTTTTTCGTAATGGAATTTGCCAACCATTAAACGAGTAAGCACAGAAACATATCCGCAAACTCCAATTTTTTTAGAAATATCACGTGAAATTGTACGAATATAAGTGCCTTTGGAGCATTCAAGTTCGAACTCAGCGAACTCGCTATTGTTCGAAATTAATTTCAGCGAATAAATTTCAACTTCACGTTCTTTAATTTCAAATTCAATATTTTGACGAGCCAAATCATAAGCGCGTTGACCATTAATTTTGATGGCAGAAAAACGCGAAGGAACTTGTTTTATCTTGCCGATAAAAAAAGGCAGAACCGCAATTATTTGAGCATTTGTGGGTCTTAAAGAATTTGATTCAGTAACTACACCTTCAACATCATCAGTATCGCGAAATTCACCCCAAGTAATACGAAAACCATATTTTTTGCGCGCGCCCATTAAAGCTTCGCTGGTTTTAGTGGCTTTGTTAATGGCAATTGGAAGTATGCCTGAAGCAAATGGATCAAGCGTTCCGCCATGTCCAACTTTTTTAGCTCCGGTGATTCTTTTAACAATTGCAACAGCGCGGGCAGAGGAAATTCCGATTGGTTTATCGATGTTGAGCCAGAGATTTTGTTCGGAGAGATTTTGCATTTATTTGTGGAAGGTGATTCTTTTAATTTATAAAGGCGCTGTCGCGTAAATCAAGTTTTTCTAAGAAATTTTTGCAATTCTAAATTTTTTGAAAGGTAAGCGTACCTAGATGTACGTGCGTTTCAAAAAATTTAGAATTGCAAAAAGTTCGACGAAAAAGTTGATTTGCGACAGCGCCATAAACGCAGAAAAAAATTAGGTCGCCGAGACGCTATCTGGATTTTTCCACCAGCGTCTCGACGACCCAGAATCTTATACCAAATTAACTATCTCTTGATAGGGCTAACGAAGTATTTTTGAGGAAAAATTGCGACTGGAAATGTAAGCTGTATCAAGTGATACAGCGTCATTTTCTGAGCAAATTTTTACCAAAAAGACAAAGTTATGGCTAT
>Ga0214919_10005658_pt1 | contig 17560 bp, 16 predicted proteins | sample LL1503_MetaG_FD_177994 | JGI IMG/M metagenome (GOLD analysis project Ga0214919, IMG submission 177994) | Freshwater microbial communities from Lake Lanier, Atlanta, Georgia, United States - LL-1503 | ecosystem: Environmental > Aquatic > Freshwater > Lake | place: USA: Georgia | collected...
GTATCCGCCGCCACCTTCACGACGTGGACCATCAGAACGTCCACCAGAGCGTCCACCAGAGCGACCGCCGCCGTAGCCGCCGCCACCTTCACGACGTGGACCCGAACGACCGCCACCTGAGCGACCGCCGCCTGAGCGACCGCCACCTTCGCGACGAGGCCCGCGTGGGTCTTCGATGATTGGCATTTCGCGGAACACTCGCTCACCAGGAGCAAGTGTTTGCAAGAACGTATCGTCTGGGGCAACTTTGGTTGTTGTAGCACTGATGCCGGCTTCTTGTGTGAGTTTTTTTACGGAGCGACGTTGCTGATCGGTCATCATGGTGACGACTGTGCCAGATGCTCCAGCACGTGCTGTTCGACCAGAGCGATGCAAGAAAGCCTTGTGTTCTTCTGGTGGATCAGCATGAATAACGATGGCGATGTCGTCAACGTGAATTCCGCGTGCAGCGATGTCTGTGGCAACCAGTGTCTCAACCTTGCCGGCGGAATACGCAGCAAGATTCTTGGCACGCACTGCTTGTGACAGGTTGCCGTGCAATTCAAGCGTAGGAACGCCCGCTTTGATGAGCTGTTCTGTCAGGCGCTTGGCACCATGCTTGGTGCGAGTGAAGACAAGTGATTTTCCGGGGGCTGCACACAGATCTGCAATGACAGCAACGCGAGTATCTGTATTGACATGCAATACGTGATGCTCCATTTCGTCCACTTGATATTGATCTGAGTCAACTTCGTGTGTAACTGGCTTGTTGAGGTATGTCTTGACAAGTCCAGCGATTCCGCGATCAAGAGTTGCGGAGAACAGAAGTCGCTGACAATCTTTTGGAGTGTCATCAAGAATCTGCTTGACATGTTGCAGGAATCCAAGGTCAGCCATATGGTCGGCCTCGTCGAGCACTGTCACTTCAGCATCATCCATGCGAACATGTCCTGATTCCATGAGGTCGACAAGTCGACCTGGGCAAGCAACGACAACGTCAACTCCGTCACGCATGGCTTGAATTTGGCCGTTGTAAGCAACGCCGCCATACACAGTGGTGAAACGCATGTGCAGCGCGCGAGCAAATGGTGCGAGTACGTCGCGTACTTGATTGGCTAGTTCACGCGTTGGAACCAAGATCACCGCACGCGGTGAGTTGGGGCGGCGTTCAAAATTTGATTCGTCAAGACGGGCAAGCATTGGCAGAACGAAAGAAAGCGTTTTGCCCGAACCTGTACGTCCGCGACCCAATGTGTCGCGACCAGCAAGCGCGTCAGGAATTGTCGCAATCTGGATGGGAAATGGTGCTGTAATTCCTTGTTCGTCAAGTACGGCGACTAGGGGCGCAGGCAAACCGAGGTCTGCAAAAGTGAGGGGACGTTCGTCCACCATAATATTCTCCAATGATAAGGGGATAAAGCCACAGATACCGGTGTGTACCAATGGGCGCACCGAAGTGCATGTAGCACACTAACGCCCCTTCTTCCAAAAAACTCAAAGACGGTGAGATTAATTTTGGAGAACAAATTTTATAGCTGTATTCCCGACTCGTTTGGATGGTCTCAGCACCCCTGCAACAGCGCCGAATATATGAAGCAAGCGCCCTAATACGAAATATTTGGAGCGAATTGCTCGGGCGACTTGCTCGGATGATGTTTCATCCAGCACATATGAAGTTCCGTGGTAGATCGTGGCATCGGGCTTGACTGCGCCACTGCGATCACACACGCAAACAGTGATGTTGGGGTTCTTGGCGATGCGTCGGATTTTAAATGATGATGCACCGGTGGTGAAGCCGTAACCGTCTGCAAACGGCACGACCCACACAGCGGTTGAGACCGGTGTTCCGTTGCTCTTCAGCGAGGAAAACGCAATGTATTTCGCTGAATCTATTTCATTGATCACGTCGGGGAGGGGGGACTCGAACCCCCGGCCTCCTGGTCCCAAACCAGGCGCGCTACCAAGCTGCGCCACTCCCCGGTATTAGAGAATCTACCGTTTAAAGTGCGCGTTTTGCTTCGCGAGCAAGACGACGCGCGGTTTTTCCGATTGGAGCGAGATGACGGTGATCAAGGTCACCATGTTCGTGACCTGTCACAAACAGCACGCGATAGCGCTGCCAGTTAAAGCCATTGGCGAGAACCACCTTTCCGTGGGTGCCGAGTTCGACACCATCTAGGTCAATAGTGCTCATCACGGTGTCTCCGAGTTTGAGATCAATTTGTCCTTCGTGGGGATGGGCAAGTGCATGGGGTTTCCAGAGCGGCATGTTCTTAGTCTTGCTCATGACGCACCCGAACAGCGAAGCAATCGGACAAGTACGCACCCTGAGTGTGACGCCGATACACTTCTGAGCCTGTGAAAAGTACGATCGAGGCCCTCGAAGGCAACAAAGTCAAGTTATCCATCGAACTAGAAGAAGCTGAGTTTGATCGCGAAATCGATGCGGCCTTTCGAAAGATCGCCAAAGAAATCCGTCTCCCCGGATTTCGTCCCGGCAAGGCGCCCCGCCAAGTGGTGGAGGCTCGCATCGGTAAAGATGCCGCACGAACGCAAGCAATTCAAGATGCCATTCCGGAATATCTCAGTCGTGCTGTGCGCGAACACGATGTGGACATTGTTGCCACGCCAGATGTTGAACTAAAAGAAGGTCAAGAAGCAGGAGTCGTAAAATTTGATGCGACCTGTGAAATTCGCCCAGAAATAACTGTGCCGGGATACACGGGGTTGCGCATTGAGTTGCCGTCTCCAGAAGTAACAGATGAAAACCTTGAAGAAGTCATTATCGGAGAGCGACGTCGTCATGGTGTTTTGACTGACGTCGATCGTGCTGCTGCGACAGGTGATTACGTCATTGTCGATCTTGCTGGTTTGCGAGACGGAGAACCAGTCGTTGGCCTCAATACCGAGGATTGGACATACGAGATCGGTCGTGGGTGGGTTGCTCCTGGCTTTGATGATCAACTCATAGGTGCAGTGGCAGGAGCAGAACTGACATTTACTGCTACGCCAAACGGAACCGAAATACCGGCGGACTTTGTCGTGAAGGTACAAAAAGTGCAAACACTTGATTTACCAGAACTCACTGACGAGTGGATACAAAACACTATTCCTGAATTTGATTCTGTTGCCGCATGGAAAGATTCAACTCTTGAACGGCTCACTACTGGACGCCTGAATCAGATGCGAAACTCTGTCGTTGACAAAGTAACTGATGGCTTGGCCGAGCTTGTTGACATTGAAGCGCCCGAGTCAATGGTCAATGGTGATCTTCAGGGGCGTGTCCAAAATACGATTTCGCAGTTTCAACAGCAGGGAATCGCCCTTGACCAATGGCTGTCGGCGACTGGGCAAGACCCTGAGTCGTTTATCGAGGGTCTCAAGGCGCAGTCACAAAAGGCCGTCAAAGTAGATCTTGCACTTCGAGCAGTTGGCGTTGCTCAAAAGATTGAAGTGACTGATGAAGACATTGAGTCCGAGTACGAAATGATCGCTGTGCGTGTGCAACAGTCACCAGCCCAAGTGCGCAAGGCATACGAACAAAACGATGCGGTGCAGGACTTGACAACCCAGATACGCAAATCCAAGACTTTGGATTGGCTGCTCCATAACGTGGAGTTTGTCGATGCCGATGGCAACACCCTTGAGCGTGACACAGTGTTAGGGCACAGCGACCACGACCACGACCACGACCACGACCACGACCACGACACAAAGGATGCAGAGTGAATTTTCAAAACTATTACGTACCAAGTGTGACCGAACAGACCAGTCGTGGCGAGCGCGTCTATGACCTCTACAGCAAGTTGCTCAAAGAAAACATTATTTTCTTGGGAACACCCATCGACGACACCATTGCCAACTTGATGTGTGCACAACTCATTCATCTTGAGAGCGAAAACCCAGATCGTGATATCAACATTTACATCAACAGCCCAGGTGGTGACATCACAGCGCTGTTCGCAATCTACGACACGATGCAGTTCATTAAAAATGACATCGCCACGATTTGTTTGGGTCAGGCAGCCTCAGCCGCAGCGGTGCTGCTAGCAGCCGGAACTAAAGGCAAGCGCCTTGCATTGCCCCACAGCCGAGTGATGTTGCATCAGCCCTATGGCCAGGTCGGATACGGTCAGGTCACCGATCTTGAGATCGCCGCTCGTGAAATTATGCGCATGAGGGACCTCCTGGAAGAGGTTTTGGCCTTTCATACGGGCCAGACCACAGAACGGGTTCATGCCGATACTGACCGAGATTTCGTAATGGAAGCAAATGAGGCCCTCGCGTATGGCATTATCGATGATGTGATTTCATCGCGTCAGTTAACGGACCGTTCCGGCCCAATTCGCTGACCACAACCGAGAGGCGCCTCGTGGCAAAATTTGGAGACTCAGGAGAGATTCTGAAGTGCTCGTTCTGCGGTAAATCGCAGAAGCAGGTCAAAAAACTTATTGCTGGACCTGGTGTCTATATCTGCGATGAGTGTGTCGATCTCTGCAACGAAATCATCGAAGAAGAATTCGCCGAAAAAGGTGATGTGCGCTTTGAGGTGCTTCCGACCCCGCAAGAGACTCGAGAATTTCTTGATCAGTATGTTGTAGGTCAAGATCAAGCAAAAAAGGTTTTAGCAGTTGCTGTCTTTCATCATTATCGCCGCTTGCAATATCAACAGCAAAACAGCGGAGTACGCCGCGACGAAGTTGAACTCGCAAAAAGTAATATCTTGCTGCTCGGCCCAACTGGTTGCGGTAAAACACACATGGCTCAGACATTGGCACGTCTACTGAATGTGCCGTTCGCGATCGCAGATGCAACCGCTCTTACTGAAGCCGGATACGTCGGTGAAGACGTCGAGAACATTTTGCTGAAGTTGCTCCAGGCCGCCGACTTTGACGTAAAAAAGGCTGAGGCCGGAATTGTTTATATCGATGAAATCGACAAGGTTGCGCGTAAATCAGAGAACCCCAGCATCACGCGGGATGTATCAGGAGAAGGTGTGCAGCAAGCGTTGCTAAAAATCCTCGAAGGAACGGTTGCTTCTGTGCCGCCTCAAGGAGGCCGAAAGCACCCCCATCAAGAATTTATTCAGATCGATACGACGAACGTATTATTCATCTGCGGCGGAGCGTTTGCTGGCCTCGAACAAATTATCGAGCAGCGAATCGGTCACAAAGGTGTCGGTTTTCACGGAACAGTGAAATCCAAAGCAGAAAAAGATCCAGGTGATCTGTTTGCGCAAGTTCTTCCAGAAGACCTTTTAAAGTTTGGCATGATTCCAGAATTCGTTGGTCGATTGCCGATGGTGGGGGCGGTCAACGCTCTAGACCGTTCGTCTCTGATTCAGATCCTGACCGAGCCAAAGAATTCGCTTGTGAAGCAGTACCAGAAACTTTTTGAGTTTGAAGATGTCGAACTCGAATTCACCACTGCTGCGCTGGGAGCAATTGCAGATTTGGCACTGAAGCGAGGCACTGGTGCTCGAGGACTTCGTTCAATTTTAGAAGAAATACTGCTTGACACGATGTATGAACTGCCAAGCCGCACAGATATCGCCAAAGTCATTATGGACGTCGAGAACGTGCTTCAAAAAACGAAGCCTGAACTAGTTCCACGAGCGCCGAATCGCGTTGCGCGTCCGCGGCGTGCTGCTTCGTAGCTGTGACTTTTGCTGACGCGCTGCGTTATCTGGATGAGCACGCATCGTATGACAAGACGGGTCGAATTGAGTCACCATCTCTTGACAAAACGATACGTTTATTATCTGTTCTAGATGATCCGCAGAATTTGTTTAGGGTCGTTCATGTCACGGGCACAAATGGCAAAGGGTCGACCAGTCAGATAATTACGCAATTATTAATCGCTCATGGTCTGCGTGTCGGAACGTACTCAAGTCCACATCTTGAAAAAATTAATGAACGTCTCATGATCGATGGCGAACCAATATCTGATGAAGAATTTGGGATTGCGATTGCGGCGGTAGCCGACGCCGAGGTTTTGGCTGGCGTGCGGCCTAGTTATTTCGAGATTGTCACTGCCGCGGCTTTTCGTTGGTTTGCTGATAATTCTGTAGATGTCGCTGTTGTTGAAGTTGGCATGCTCGGTAGGTGGGATGCCACAAACGTAGTGAACGCCGATGTCGCAGTTATTACCAATATTGCTCTTGACCACACTGAGTTTGCTGGTCCTGAATTATCTGATATTGCTCGCGAGAAGGCAGGAATTATTAAGGGCAATTCATCCGTGGTTGTTGGCGAGACTCGACCACACCTTGTTGAAATTTTTCGATCTGAACCGAGCGACCAAGTAGCCCTCAAGGGTGAAGATTTTAGCGTTGTCGATAATCAATTGGCGTTGGGCGGCCGACTGCTGCATCTCCGCACTCCGCGTGGTGATTTTGCAGAATTGTATTTGCCATTACACGGTGCGCATCAGGGTGAAAATGCTGCCGTTGCACTGATGGCAGTAGAGGAGTTTTTTCGTGCTCCGCTTTATTTTGACACCGTAGAAGAAGCGTTTGGCAATGTAAAAATGCCAGGTCGATTTGAGATTGTGGGATATCAGCCACTTATTATTCTTGACGGTGCGCATAACCCTGCTGGCGCTGACGTCTGCGCGCAAGTATTTTTTGAAGATTTTGATCCGCCTGGACGCCGAATTTTGATAGTTGGTGCTCTGCAGGGCAGAGACGTGCACGACACGCTGTCAGCGCTTCGTGCTGATGAGTTCGATCTTGTCATCTGTTGTACAGCTCCCTCGCCAAGAGCACGAAGCAGCCAGGAGATCGCTGAAGCAGCGCAGAAACTTGGCTGCACCGAAGTAGTGGCTTTACGTTCGGTAGAAGAAGCATGCGATCGGGCAGTGCAAGATGCGTCGTCCGACGATGCCATTTTGATCGCAGGCTCGCTCTATATCGTTGGTGCGGCACGACCGTATCTGCGTCGAATCCTTCCCTAGGGCTGTCAAAAATACGATATTTTCCAATAGCCTTTGGCTCATGTCAAACCGCACACTTGTATTACTCAAACCCGATGCTGTCGAGCGTGGTCTCGTCGGAGACATCGTGGGCCGTTTTGAAAAAAAAGGTCTCGTGATTGTTGCGATGGAATTGCGAGCTCTTGACGGGGCGATCTTGGGACGCCACTACGAAGAACATCAGGGAAAAGGTTTCTATGCCGACCTTGTGGCATTTATGTCCAGAGGGCCCGTTGTGGCGATGGCGCTTCAGGGCCCCGATGACACATGGGAGATTGTGCGCCAGATGATGGGTGCAACAAATCCTCGCGGTGCTGCATCTGGCACAATTCGAGGCGATCTCGGCACAGAATTTACGGAAAACCTTGTCCACGGTAGCGATTCAGCCGACTCTGCGGCTCGAGAACTGGGCATTTTCTTCCCTCACCTCTAGTTGGTTCGTCACTACACTGAGAGGTATCTCGAGCGAGTACAGACCCGTAGTCGAGATCACTCCTTATGACCCGCAAAAATCCCTTATCCATTGGTCGAGATATCGCCATAGATCTCGGTACCGCCAACACCCTGGTCTATGTACGCGGGCAAGGGATAGTGCTCAACGAGCCTTCAGTCGTAGCGATTGATATTCGCGATGGCAAGCCAGTCGCCGTGGGGTTCGAGGCGAAGCGGATGTTGGGGAGAACTCCCGCAAATATCAAAGTTGTGAGACCCCTAAAAGATGGCGTGATCTCAGACTTTGATATCTGTGAAAAAATGCTGAGATATTTCATACAACAAGTGTCGAGCAGTCGTTGGAGCAAACCACGAATGATTATTTGTGTGCCCTCAGGTATTACGGGCGTCGAGCAACGAGCAGTCCAAGATGCGGCTGAGTACGCAGGGGCACGAAAGCCCGTCTACATCATTGAAGAGCCAAGGGCGGCGGCGATCGGGGCGGACCTTCCGGTGCATGAACCCAGCGGAAACATGATTGTTGATATTGGTGGCGGAACCACAGAGGTGGCTGTCGTGTCACTCGGAGGAATCGTGGTGTCGCAAAGTGTGCGCGTCGCGGGTGATGCGATTGATGCGGCGATCGTGTCCTATGTGCGCCGTGAGTTTTCGCTAGACATTGGCGAGAACACTGCTGAAGAGATAAAGATTCAAATGGGTTCAGCAACTCTCATGGCACAAGAAATTTCTGCTGACATTGGCGGCAGAAATACCGTGTCTGGATTACCTCAGACAATCGAAATTTCATCAGAGAATGTGCGCGAAGCAATTGCCGAGCAAGTATCAGCGATTGTTGACGTTATAAAAGCGACCCTGGATCGCACGCCACCAGAACTTTCTGCCGACATCATGGATCGCGGAATCTATTTGTCAGGGGGAGGCGCTCTGCTCGCAGGACTCACTGACCGGGTAACAACCGAAACTGGAATGCCGTGTTATGTCGCAACGAATCCCTTGTATGCAGTGGTAATTGGTTCGGGTAGGGCGCTCGAAAACATTGAGGCAATGAGCAGCACGATGACCTCACCGAGCCTTGAGTATTAGGCAAGACCATTCTGATGGGTGGATTAACGCGAAGACGAGTCATTGCAATACTTGCCTTGACTTCGATATTGCTCATCACGATGGATCTTCGCAACAGTTCTTCGGTCTCAAGCGTGCGCAGATTGTTCGGAGCGATTTTCCAACCGATTGAAGGAGTGACCCGCGTTGTGACGACTCCGGTCAACAACATATGGCATGGAATCACGGATTATGGAGATGTTTCTCAGGACAACAAACGACTGAAGGATTTGATTGCCCGTCAAGAAGGGGCAACGATTGCCAATATCGCAGGTGTGCGCGAAGCTCAAGAATTGCTCGCGCTTAACGGACTTCCCACACTTGCGGGGATTGACTCATGCACAGGCCAGGTAGTGGGACAATCTCCATCGAATTTTTCGCAGACAGTAGAAATAAATAGAGGTCGACGTTGCGGAATTCGAGTTGGCATGCCTGTACTAAATGCGGCAGGACTCATCGGCAAGGTGACGGAGTCGCTCGATGAACGTGCTGTTGTCATGCTCATTACAGATCCGGCATATTCATTATCGGTCAAGATTGTCAATCAACCACCGCCTAAAGTGACGGTGCCGAACAAAGTTCCCGAGTCTCCGGAAAACCAAACGACAACAACGACGTCTACCACTACGACTACAACGACAACAATTGCTCCGAAAAGTACGATCCCTGGTTTTACGCCTGGTGTCACGATTGCGACTCTGCCGAATGCATCGCCAAATGCTCCGTCATCTGAAAGCACTATTGCAGGCGATATTCGACCTGGACAAGGAAACGTTTCTCAAATCACAGTTCCACCAGGAGCGAATTTACCGTTACGCGAAACCGGAGCTCTTGAGGGTCGCGGATTGTCGCGAGCCCCAATCGTACGTTTTATCGAGAATCAGCCACGCTTTGGTGCGGTCTACATTGGTTCTCCAATCGTGTCGTCTGGTGGAGCCACATCGCTTGCACCTCCAGACATTGTTGTCGGAACTGTCTCGCGCATCATCTCGCGAACCGGCACACTCGGCCCGCTTCTTGAAGTCAAAGTGGCTGCCAATCTTGAGTCGCTGAACTTTGTTCGAGTGTTGTTGTATCAGCCAACGACTGAACGGCCCAGTGCACCATGAACAGAATTCTCACGATTGCTCAACAGCCCTTGACGCGTTTATTTCTCGTCGCGTTGATTGTGTTGTCATTTCAGACAACTATTTTTAACACCATGCGTCCCTTTGGCGTGTGCTTGCAGGTCATGTTGCTACTCTCAACGAGCAGTGGGTTAGCGCGCGGTTCAGAAATCGGAGCGATTGCTGGATTCATTGTCGGATTGATGTACGACCTTGTGCTCAGTACTCCGCTCGGACTCGGTGCAGTGGTCTTTGCATTTGTGGGCTATGTGGCCGGAATCACTAATACTTTTGTTCATAAGCCCACATGGTGGACCAAGATGTTGCTGGCAGGTGCGGCATCTGGGTTGGGAATGCTCTTGATGCCTTTGGCGCTCACAATCGTGGGCCGCGAAGGAGTGATGAATCGACATATCTTGCTCGTGGCGATTGTTGTTGGTGTCACTAATGCAGCCGCCACAGTTCCGGCAGTACGAATGTGCGGCTGGGTGCTGGCTGAACCAAGCGAGGTTCGATAGTGGCAGACAGGCCTGAGCGATCACGGTTGGCCGTGCTTGGATCTGTGTCACTCATTTTGATTGGTCTTTTGACCGTCCGATTGTGGTTTTTGCAGACTGTTGACGCGCAAGGAATACAAGAACGCGTACGAGAGGTTCGGTCGCGCATAGTGAAGCTCACTCCCGAGCGAGGCCGAATCACCGATGTGCGTGGTCGAATTGTCGCCGACAATCAACGAATTTTGACAATAACGATTGATCGTATAGTTATCGCGCGCGATCTACCGCGACAACAAATGTGGGACAGATTGTCAGGTGTTCTTAATATGTCAGTTCAAGAACTAGAGGATCATTTTCAGAGTAAACGCTATGACCCCCTTCAACCAGTCCCGCTCAAAGAAGATGTCGCAGAGGACGTAGGTATTTTTTTACGAGAACGATCTGAAGATTTTCCAGGAGTTGATGTTCGCGAAGATTGGCGCCGAGAATATCCGTACGCTCCGATGGCAAGTCATATCATCGGATTTTTAGGAGCCATCAAAGAAAACGAAGTCTCGATGTACAAAAATTTAGGGTATGACCCGAATGCGCGAGTTGGTCAGTTCGGGGTTGAGCAGACCTATGAGGGGGCACTTCGTGGAATTCCTGGCTTTGTGAAATACGAAGTTGACTCACTTGGCAATGTGTTGCGAGAACTTGATCGCAAAGAGCCAGTTCCGGGTAACGATGTCCAACTCAGTATCGACCTTGATATTCAACAGTTCACAGAGCAGGCATTACAGACTGAAATATCGGTTCGGCGTCGAACCGAGGCAGCCACTGTGATGCTGGATGGCGTACCTGATCCAAAGTATCCGGCAGTGACGTACTACAAGGCTCCTGCTGGATCAGCAGTTGTCTTGAATCATGACACTGGAGCGGTAGTAGCGATGGCGAGCTATCCAAATTTTGACAATAGGTGGTTTAATTCTGGCATTTCAGCAGAAAAATTTGGACAAATTTTTCCAGTAACCGATGACCCAGACCAATCAATATTAGTGAATCGAGCAATTTCTGGCAGATACAACTTGGGATCATCTTTTAAGCCATTTGTTGCGTATGCGGCCTTGCACTCTGGACAATTAGCCAGAGGTACTAAGTATTACTTAAAAGACGATGGCTATTACCAGTTAACGAGCATTCCGAAAGAGCGTTGTCAATTAAACGTCAAGTGTATTTTTAAAAATGCAACGTGCGGTAATGGCGCTCCATGTCGTTATGGCCGTGTCAACGTGGTCGATGCGTTGGCAGTATCGTCGGATGTCTTCTTTTATAAGATTGGTGAGGAAATTTTTTCTGAACGCGGAAACCGACCAGTGCTCGAAGAAGAAGTTCGTCAATTTGGGTTTGGTGCGCCAACCGAAATTGACCTGCCGTACGAATTCGTCGGAACAGTACCCGGCAAAGACCTCAAAAAGCGTCTAGCCGCGGCCGGTGCAATTACTGCAGACGAAGGACGCAGTTATTACGTTGGCGACAACGTGCAGTTTGCAATTGGTCAAGGCTTGATGTCAGCAACACCCTTGCAAATGGCCGTTGCTTACAGCGCCTTGGCTAATGGCGGTTTAGTTTTGCGTCCCAAGGTAGTGCGAGCAATCTGGACGCCCGGAACTCCAACGACAAAATCTGGGCGACTCAATTTTGCTGCTGGAGTACTGAGTAAAGATTTATCTGATGCGTTTGTGACGCGGGACATGAACATGCCAGCCGAAATTCGAGATCCCATTGTCGAAGGATTGACTCGCGTTGTCAACGGTCCTGGCGTTCGTTCGGATATCTATCACTCAACAACAGGGGAGCGACTATTTAAGAGTTATCCCAAGAACGTGCTTCCGATCGCAGGCAAAACGGGAACTGCGCAAGGTTTTGGAAACCTCCCGTGGAATGACTCATCTGCCTTTGGCGCATTCAGTAAAAATCCTGAAAAACCATATACGGTTTACGCCTATCTAGAGAAGAGTGGTTTTGGCTCACGGGCTGCTGCACCCGTCGTAAAATGTATTTTCACAGCACTTGCGGAACGCACACGAGTAGACCCTGCTGTGCCCGCAGACCCACTCGATCGCAGCAGTGTTGCTCCTGCAACATCACAATATCTGACCAATCCACTTTGTCTTGTCGGCAGTGGCTCAACGGTGCGTGACTAATGGCCTTTGCACTTTTTGAACGTTCGCCTAGCTCGGGTCTTGGCAATATTCGCCGCAGTTATGGCGAGCCCAGTCGCAATATTGATTGGGTGCTGATGATAGCGGTCGCTGTTCAAACCACGATTGGTGCCGTGATCGTGTATTCAGCGACGCGCCCCCGCCTTTTAAACAGAGGGGCTGATCCATTCTATTTTCTTCAACGCCAGATTATTTTCGTTATTTTCGCTGCAGCAATTTTGGCTTTCATCATGTGGCTTGACTACGGAGGACAATTACGTGGTAACGCAGGTCTGCTCTATGTTGGGACAATCATCTTGCTTGTCCTCGTGCTTGTTGCGGGAGCCGCGACAGGAGGAGCACGACTTGCATTTAATTTAGGCCCCATTTCATTGCAGCCGTCAGAGTTTGCCAAGGTGGCAACCTTGCTACTGCTGGCAGGGTTCTTGGCAGATGACGATTCAGACTCGGTGTCATATGAGCGGTTTATTCAAGGATTGATGTTGGTCGGTGTTCCTGCGGTGCTTATTACGGTTGAGCCCGACTTGGGTTCAGCATCTGTATTGGTGGCATGTGCGATGGGAGTAATGCTGGTAGCAGGAGCACGAATGCGCAATATTGTTTTTGTGACGAGCCTTGCAATCGTGTCGGTAACAGGAGCAGTTGCTGCTGGCGTGGTGAGCAATTACCAGTTGCGCCGAATTACTGCTTTTTTTAATCAGAACTCGGACGAGACGCGATTGCAAACAATTGTGTATCAAGTTCGATTTGCCAAACGAGCCGTCGCCAACGGAGGATTGTTTGGAAAGGGATATCTCAAGGGACCGCTTACTAACGGCGCTTTTATTCCGGTGCAGTCCACGGACTTTGTCTTTTCTGCGATTGGGGAACAGTTTGGACTAGTGGGGTGTCTCAGCGTGCTGGTAATCCTCGGGGTGATTTTGTGGAGAGTTTTTCGGATAGCCCAAATGGCAAAAGATCGATTCGGTCGATTTCTGTGTGCCGGCGTCTTCACGATGATTTTGTGGCAATCCTTTCAAAATATTGGGATGACAATGGGACTTATGCCCGTAACGGGGGTCCCGCTGCCATTCGTCAGTTATGGCGGTTCTCACACGGTGGCCTTTGCAATCATGGTCGGAATCGTCCAGAACGTGCATATGCGCCGTTTTCGGTAGCAATCTCAGGTAAACTCCATCCACAGGACAAATAGGTCCTCACGATCGTTCGGGTGATGGCGCCGCAATGGCTGCCATCGGCCCAGCATGGCGCGCTGTTCGGCGCGACGTGGGAAGGGATTTTTCATGGACACCGGAAGCGGTGCTACACCAGCACAGAAGCGTCGTCGCGGATCACGTGGCGGCAAAAATCGCAATAAAAGACCAGCCATTGATGGACTTGTGACTCACGAAGACGATTCTTCTGACGTCTCAGATGAGATGTCTCACGAGACTGTCAACCCAACCGAGTTGCCTGATCCTCCGCAAGAAGGTCGTGTACGCGACCCAGAGGTGGCGCAACAGGCGCTCGTTCGCAGGCCTCAAATCGGAGACACCAGGCCTGCACCACGGGTGGCTGTTGCTCAGTCCACGCAGCCTCAGAGCGGCGCTGCGCAGGGCAACTCAGGTGCCACTTCTGAAAATGCGCAGACAAATTCGGCAAAGAAACGAAACCGCAGGGGCGGCCGAAATCGAAACCGCAGTGATTCTGGTCCAGCGCCCAAGAGGACGGCCGTTGAGACCGATGCCAGCATCATCGAAAGACGTCGTGGCCGAGAGCGCAATGGTCGTCCCGTTGGCAGATATTTCATGTGCGTGCAGGTTCGCGGAGGCATCAGTCAAGTTGCAGTTCTTGAGGGACGAAGCCTGATTGAGCACTATGTCAGTCGACCAGCTGACGACGTTGCTCAGATCCATGGAAACATTTATCTTGGACGCGTACAAAATGTATTGCCAGGAATGGAAGCAGCATTTGTTGACATTGCGACACCTAAGAACGCAGTGTTGTATCGCGGAGACGTGCAGTTTGAGCATGAAGACGTCGAGGGTGCTCCTGAAGCACGAATCGAACAGATCCTGCGTTCGAGTCAGATGATTTTGTGTCAGGTCACAAAAAATCCAATCGCCGCAAAAGGTGCTCGGTTAACACAAGAAGTGTCCTTGCCTGGTCGGTTTGTCGTTTTAATTCCGAATAGCAAGGCGTATGGCATTTCAAAGCGTCTTCCTGATGCAGAGCGTCGCCGGTTGCGATCGATTCTTGATCGCGTCAAGCCCCAAGAGCATGGTGTTATTTTGCGTACAGCAGCAGAGTTTGCAACTGAGCAAGAACTAACCGCCGACATGACGCGTCTTGTAGAGCAGTGGAAAATCATTGAAGACAAAGCCAAGAGCGCCAAAGGTCCGACATTGTTGTATCGCGAACCCGAACTTGCAGTGCGAGTCATACGCGAGGAGTTCACGGCTGAGCATCGTGGTGTCATCATTGACGATCGTCGGTTGTATGAAGACGTCAAGGACTACGTCAGCGCATTTAACCCAGAACTTGCTGATCGAATTGAGTACTACGATGCCGAGGCAGAAACACTGTCGCTGTTTGAGACACATCATGTTCACGAACAATTACATAAAGCGCTTGATCCAAAAGTGTGGCTGCCATCGGGTGGCTCACTAATTATCGAGCACACCGAGGCATTGACTGTCATTGACGTCAACACAGGTAAAAACGTTGGCTCAACGAGCCTCGAAGAAACTGTGTTTCGCAATAACCTCGAAGCGGCCGAAGAGGTCGCTCATCAATTGCGCCTACGAGATATTGGCGGAATCATTGTCATCGACTTCATTGACATGGAGATCAAGGACAACCGCAAGAAGGTACTTGAGTCATTCCGTTCTGCCTTGAGCAGAGATAAGACTCGGACGCAAGTCTTTGATATTTCCGAACTTGGCCTTGTTGAAATGACCCGCAAACGCATTGGAGAGGGTCTGCTGAATTCGTTTACCGAGACCTGCCCTGACTGTGAAGGGCGCGGAGTCAAGGTCGATTTTGAGCTTCTGAACTAGTTCTGAACCCCAAGATCGGCAAGAAAATACCCAAATCCAGTGAGATGGCGATTGTCATTTCATCAATGAGAGAGATAGAGTCAATGACTGTTATGTACGCAGTAATCGCATCAGGTGGCAAGCAAGAAAAAGTGGCCCAAGGACAGCACGTCCAGGTTGAGCTTTTGCATGTCGAGGACGGGACAGAGGTGTCACTCCGACCAATCATGCTCGTCGACGGCGATGCGATCTTGGCTACACCAGATCAACTCAAAGGTGCATCGGTAACTGGTCGTGTGATCGGCACCGCAAAGGGCCCCAAAATTGACGGCTTCACATACAAGCGACGCACGAATCATCACCGTCGCTACGGACATCGTCAACAATATTCTGTCGTCGAAATTACTTCGATTCTGAAAGGCTGACACCAGATGTCAAAGACCAAAGGCGGCGGCTCTACGCGAAACGGACGTGACTCAAATGCTCAGCGTTTGGGAGTCAAAGTTTTTGACGGCACCAGCATCAACGCCGGAACAATCCTTGTGCGTCAGCGCGGAACAACCGTGCATCCCGGAAAAAATGTTGGCAAAGGCAAAGACGACACACTGTTCGCTCTCGTTGCTGGCAATGTGAAGTGGGGCGAACGTCGTGGCCGCAAAGTGGTCGACGTGCTCCCAAGTGCCTAAGTAGTTACTGACGCCTCAGACCTGAGGCGACTGATTACCGCTAGATAGATGTATCAATGCCCTGTGGCAGCTTGGATATGTCGTACTGAAGCAAAGTAATTGCCTGTCGACATGCAAAACGATCTGTCATTCCGCCGACATACGTGACTGCGTTGCGAACTGCAAGGGTGCTCCCCGGGTCTGCAGGCGCGAAGTCAGATACCAGTGGCAAGTCGCGTGGGTGCGATGCAAAGTGATCAACCAAAGAACGTAGCAAGTCGATAACCGCTTGTGCTTGCGCTTGAGACTCTGCTCGCAAATAGACCTGGTCATAATTGAATTGTCGAAACGCCGCGAGAGCGTCAGCGATGTCGGGAACCATACCGATGCGACCTGTAGCGGCACTTGCTTGAATCATGGAGTGGATAAAGGTGCGCAGTTGTTGGGCGCGACTAACGCCGCAACGGGTGCGCACAAGATCGGGGAGTTGTTGTGGAGTGACAACTCCGGCAGCAACGGCGTCCTCAAAGTCGTGGCAGACGTACGCAATGCGGTCTGCCCAACTAACGACTTCGCCTTCGGGTGTGCTTGGTGCCGGCCGTGACCAACTGTGATTACGAATTCCGTCCAGTGTTTGTGTACACAGATTGAGCGACACCAACACAACATCCGAACCCCAAACGGCATGGTCGTAACCACCGTCGATGTAGGGCGATAATGCATCTTCGCTGGCGTGCCCACCTGGTCCGTGTCCGCAATCGTGCCCAAGTGCAATGGCCTCCGTGAGAGCAACATTGAGTCGCAAAGCGCGTGCCACCGACACCGCGACTTGAGCAACCTCGAGCGCGTGGGTAAGTCGGGTGCGTTGATGGTCGTGAGGAAAGACAAATACCTGAGTTTTTCCGGAGAGACGACGAAAGGCAGATGCATGCAAAATGCGGTCACGGTCACGCTCGAAACAGGTGCGATACTCGTCTGGCTGTTCGTCTATCGCACGCGTCCCAGATGCGGTGGCGCGTGTTGCGAGTGGGGCAAGGATGCCCTCATCGGCGTTTTCTCGGGCAAAGCGATCTGCGATGTCGGTGGATCCGGGACCAGCCCACGAGTCGGCATGCGCTAAACGAATGTCTGAGGTGAGGTGACCTGCCATTGTGGCTGCCCAATCGCGAGAGCGCTTGGAGTGATCGAACTGTGCGGAATCTTCTTCGGCCATATCAATACGATAGGTCACGGCTGGATCAGAGATGCGCGGTGCATGTCACCGATAGCCTGACATGCATGAGTGTGTTCGTTGACGAGGCGCAATTAAATGCCAAGGGTGGTGACGGGGGTGCTGGCTGCGTGAGTTTTCGTCGCGAAGGCCCAGAGGCCTTTGGCGGTCCAAATGGCGGAGATGGCGGCAAAGGTGGAGACGTTTGGCTTGTTGCAGATCGCAATGCTGCGTCACTATTGGCATTTCGTGATCATCCGCATCGCAGCGGTGCAGACGGGGTGCATGGCAAGGGAAAAGATTTACACGGAAAACGCGGAGCCGATCTATTGATTGCTGTTCCGGAAGGAACCATC
>Ga0214919_10005660_pt1 | contig 17557 bp, 17 predicted proteins | sample LL1503_MetaG_FD_177994 | JGI IMG/M metagenome (GOLD analysis project Ga0214919, IMG submission 177994) | Freshwater microbial communities from Lake Lanier, Atlanta, Georgia, United States - LL-1503 | ecosystem: Environmental > Aquatic > Freshwater > Lake | place: USA: Georgia | collected...
GAGATTGCACCATTCATTCCATTTGCTGTTAGTGATGTTCCATCGATCGGATCTACTGCAACATCACAGGATGGACCTTGTTGATTACCAACGTGCTCACCGTTATGCAACATAGGGGCATGATCTTTTTCGCCCTCTCCGATGACAACAACACCTGCCATGTCGACGGTGTTAATCATCTCTCGCATCGCCTCGACCGCTGCTTTATCGGCGAGGTTTTTCTCACCTCTACCAACCCACGGTGCTGCCGCGATTGCTGCGGTTTCTGTTACTCGAATTAATTCGAGGGCCAAGTTACGGTCTGGGATAGGTGACATTATTCGCGGCTCACTTTCGCTCCAAGGGATACTAACTGTTCGGCAAAGTTGGGATAGCCACGATCGACATGAAAGGCCTGATCAATTGTGGTTTCTCCCTCACTGACAAGTGCTGCCAAGATTAAACCTGCGCCAGCTCGGATATCGGTAGCTTCAACTGGTGCACCAGAGAGTTCGGGTATGCCATCGATTGATGCATGGTGGCCATCGACTGAAATCTGGGCACCAAGGCGTATGAGTTCGTTGACAAACATAAAGCGAGATTCAAATACATTTTCAGTTACTAAAGAGTGCCCAACGGCGATTGCATTCAGAGCAATAACCATCGGTAGTAAATCAGTTGGAAAACCAGGATATGGAAGCGTTGCAACATCTATGGCTTGTGGCCGCGAATCCATGCGGACACGAACTCCATCGGCTGTAGTTGTGACGATTGCACCGGCACTGGCTAATTTTTCAAGAGGTAGCTCGAGATCTTGCGCACGTGCTCCATGGATTGTGATGTCACCTTGAGTCATTGCGGCGGCAAATGCCCATGTCCCCGTAATGATGCGATCTGGAATCGTTACATGGTTTGTGGGATTGAGCTTTGCAACACCGGTAATAGTGATTAAGGGAGTACCAAGACCTTGGATCTGTGCACCCATTGATATGAGAAACTCTCCAAGATCAACGATATCGGGCTCACGTGCGGCGTTATCAATTGTTGTTACACCTTTAGCTAAAACTGCAGCTGTCATGATATTTTCAGTTGCACCGACGCTCGGAAAATCTAATGAAACTATTGCACCGACTAATCCAGTTGGTGCCTGCGCAATAACATAGCCATGCTCAATATGTGCATTAGCACCAAGTGTTTCCAATCCCTTGATGTGAAAATCCAATCCGCGTGAACCAATTGCATCTCCGCCAGGTAGAGCAACTTCGGCCTTGCCAATACGTGCAACTAGTGGGCCTAAAACATTTATTGATGCACGCATTTTTCGAACAAGATCATAATCGGCGCGATGGCCGGGTATTGCTGGTACATCAATCGTCACACTATCTTTGACATGCACAACGGTGCAGCCTAATCGAGTTAATAAATCAGACATGATCTCCACGTCCGCGATTTCAGGCACGTTAGCAATAGTTGTTTTGCCAGTGGCCAAAAGCGATGCCGCCATAAGTTTGAGAACTGAGTTTTTGGCACCTGTAACGCTGACTTCTCCACGCAGATGGGCACCGCCGCTGACGCGGAAACGATCCAGAGATGCCATGGCCGCAGTCTACTTATAGGCTACGGGCATGGTTAATTTAACGCGTATTTATACCAAGACCGGTGATGATGGCACGACATCTCTTGGCGACATGAGCCGAACCTCTAAGAACGATCCGCGCCTTGAGGCATATGCCACTGTCGATGAAGCAAACTCCTCTATTGGCGTTGTACTTGCAACCGATGAGTTGAGTGCAGATGTGCGTGCTCTATTAGTTCGGATTCAAAATGATTTATTTGATGTAGGTGCAGATTTATGTACACCAGTGGTCGATGCACCAGCTTTTGAACCACTTCGTGTTCTTGAGTCACAAGTTACTTATTTAGAAGAGCAGATCGATAAATTCAACAGTGATCTTGAATCTCTGCGCTCCTTTGTTCTGCCATCTGGCACACCAGCAGCGGCTCATTTACATGTTGCTCGAACCGTAGTGCGCCGTGCAGAGCGATGCACATGGGCGGCAATACATGCATTTGGTGGTGGAGTCAGTCCAGTAACTGCAAAATATTTGAATCGCTGTTCAGATCTTCTCTTTGTTTTAGCTCGTCATGCAAATAAAGAGATTGGTGATCAGTTATGGGTACCAGGGGCTAATCGCTAGTTATTTATTGGGGTATACGTTGTAGAGGGTGTGTTTTCACCTACTGGATCGTGGTGGCATTTAGCCGAAATCCCGGTAACAACGTGTTTGAGTGCAAGTGGCTCTTGGCTAATAAGTAAAACCGTTGTTATCGCTCGAGGCGCACTTGCCTTTACCACCGTGCGAATAGTTCCGAAGCTACGAAGAGTTTTATCATCGGCCGATGTCTCACCAACAAGCTGTGCATTGACTTCCCACCATGTGCAGCCATTTAGTGATGCGATCTGAACAGCTCCGCACGAATACTTTTCACAGATCCGTACACCATCTACAAGCTGAGCTAATTGGGCGGTCAATACCTTGCTACTTGAGGCCGTACCGATTAATTCTTTGGGAGTTGGAATCTTTGCATAGACCTCACCATTGGATTTAAATCCAACTGGTGGCCACTTTGGCGAAGGGGAGGGAGATAGAGTCTTCTTCGCCCTTTTCTTGGGAACTACCTTCTTTTTAATAACGGCCTTCTTGGTAGCCGTTGTCTTAGGTGTGGGTGTAGCCGTTGTCTTAGGTGTGGGTGATGGAGTTTTTGTCTCTGCATCTGCATGTGGTGAGATGACTAATGCCGCTATCACCAGCACTACTAAGGGCTTAATCACGGTCCCACTTAAATTTTCGCACGGAAAAGAAGATACCGATAACTAACCAAGCCATAAGAATGGCGAAGGTACGTCCAGTTTCCCAGGATTTAGCGACCTCTTGTCCGGCAAATGAATCTGGTAAAAATACTGAGCGCATTCCTTGCGTGAGCCATTTGAGAGGAAATATCGCTGCAATCTGCTGCATCCAGGGCGGTAGTTGGGTAAAGATTAAAAAGACTCCACTGAAGAACTGCAAAATGATAACGATGGGAGAGACAACGGCAGATGCACCGCGTCCACTTTTTGGAACTATTGAAAATGCGATACCGAGCGATGTTGAACATGCGCTACCGAGTAAGAGCAACCAAGTAAAAGTAATCCATTTATTAATTTCAGTCGGCATTTCGACACCGAAAAAGATCAACCCAAATCCTAAAAGCATGAGTATCTGTATCACCATACTGACAGAGACCAAAATCGCTTTCCCAATAAAATAACTAGAGGCTGGCATCGGTGTACCACGCAGGCGTTTGAGGGCACCAAAGTCACGTTCGAGCGGGATAGTGATTGCTAGTGCCTGAAAGCCGGTATTTACAAGGCCCGATGCAATCATGCCTGCTACAAAGTACTGAGAAAAAGTTACACCTGGTGCGATAGTGTCTTTAAAGACTGAACCAAAGATAATGAGCAAGATGACTGGAAATAAAAGTGTGAAGACAACGGATTCGCGTTGGCGCGCGAATTGACGAATCTCTAAGCCGCCCCGGCGTATGCCAAGTGTTATGGCGCTCGGAATCTTATTCATGGTTGATGCCAATCATTTTCAGATAAATATCTTCTAGCGATGGCCGAGTAACAGTGAGCTCTGGGATCTCGCCATCAAACTGCGCAGTAAGTTTTTTAACTAATGAGGTCGGATTATCCGTTGTCTCTGACTTCATGGCATGCCCATCTCGCCACGTGACTAAGGCCTGCGCCGTGCTACGCCCACCGAGCTCGGTCGGGGTAGATATTTCGATTATCTGGCCATTGTTAATGACGCCAACACGATCGGCCAGAGCTTCAGCCTCATCCAAGTAGTGCGTGGTCAAGAGAATTGTTGTGCCATTGCCGCGAAGTTTTTCAATGAGTGCCCAAAAACTCCGGCGTGCCTCGGGGTCAAAGCCAGTCGTAGGCTCATCGAGGAATAAGAGTTCAGGATTGCCGATAATTCCAAGGGCCACATCTAAGCGCCTGCGCTGTCCGCCCGATAGCTTTCGAATGAGTGATCCGGCTTTTTCATCAAGACCTACGGAGTTAATTACCTCTTCGACGTTGCGGGGATTGGAGTAATAGCCGCTGAAGTGCTCGATAGTTTCAACGACTGTTAAATCACCAGAGTCTGAGGTCGATTGCAAAACGATGCCGATACGGTTTCGCCATTCTCGCCCAGCACGACCTTCATTTTGGGGATCAAAACCCAAGACCTGTACATCTCCACTATCGCGCCTGCGAAAACCCTCAAGGATTTCTACAGTGGTCGTCTTTCCCGCACCATTGGGACCAAGTAGGGCAAAGATCTCACCCGTTGCAATACTGAGATCAATGCCACGAACTGCATGAACCTGACCATAGCTTTTTCTTAAGCCCGTGACCTCAATAGCGTTCATATGGTGATACTACTATGCGAAAATAGCACCATGAGTCCGCGCCGAAACTACCCCAAGAAGAAGCGGCCAAACTCCGATGATCGCGATATCTCGACATCAAATCAAACATTTGAAGAACATACCGAGGGCCTTTACACGGTTCGCAAATTAACTGGTTCAGGATCAAATAAACCATATCGCTGTCCAGGATGTGATCAGATGATTCCGCTTGCAACCCCGCACATAGTTGCATGGTTAGAAGATGATGAAGAGAGCCGCCGACATTGGCACAGTGCATGTTGGGCCAAGAAAAACAACCGCCGGCCTAATACCGAACGAACACGCAATGCACCGAGATACTAAAATCCTCTATGTTTAACCGAGCCGACCTTTAAGTAATTTAGTTAATTTAATTACTAATCTGTCATCTTGTGGCCGTCGTTTGAAGCTTAAGAAATGCAGTGGTAAATAGAAACGTGTACGCACAACGGTACGAGCAAATGTGTACTCCAGGAGCCCTTCAGGGCCATGCACTCGGCCAGAGCCACTATCTTTGACGCCACCAAAGGGCACCGATGCAATTGCAGCAAAAGAAAAAGTCGAGTTGATTGCGACCATCCCACACTGCAGTTGTGATGCGATCTTCTTTCCTTTTCGCTTAGACCAGACACTTGCGCCAAGTCCGTAGGTAGACGCATTTGATAGATCGATCGCTTCACGCATTGTTGCTACGCGGTTAATAATAATTACTGGACCAAAGGTTTCTACACGCATTGCAGTTGAATCTTCCGGTACATCAATGAGAATCACTGGTTGTACAAATGGCGCTTTGACTGATTGCGGACCACCGAAGACGCATGTGCCACCATCGGCGATTGCAGCTTTGATATGGGATTGAATAACTTTAATCTGCGAAGGCATAGTCGCCGGTCCATATTTTCCATCTCCTGATGCACCTGCATGAATCGTTGGCGCAAGCTCTATGGCACGGGCGATAAATTCATCGGCTACTTTTTCATCGACATAAACACGCTCTGCAGCAATGCACGATTGACCAGCATTAGCCATAGCAGACCACATTGTCGCATCGACTGCACGTTTAATATCGGCATCGGCAGCGACGATTACAGGATCTTTTCCACCGCATTCAAGGACTATTGGAACCATCACGCTTGCACATTGTGCGGCGACTAATTTTGCCGTCCGAGTCGAGCCGGTGAATGAAATCTTATCGACACCACTTAGGCAAAGGCTGGAACCGGTTTCACCCAAACCGGTAATTGTTGTAAAAATATCGGCAAAGGGTGCAACTTCATTAAATGTTTCTTCAAGCCACATGCCAACACCAGGGGTATATTCACTGGGTTTAAAGACAACGGTATTGCCAGCAGCCAATGCATATGAAATAGAACCAGATGGGGTAAAGAGTGGATAGTTCCATGGTCCAATCACGCCAATCACACCTAAAGGTGAGCGCTCAACGGTAGCCGACATATTGGCCATTAATAATCCAGGGCGACGAAAAGATGTTCGCATAATCGATTCGGCATGGCGCGCAGCCCAACCAATATGACTCACGGCGATGCTAACTTCAAGTTTTGCATCACTGAGCGGCTTACCAGTTTCGAGGCTAATTAATTCGGCAATCTGATCGATACGGTTAATGATGAGCGAGCTCCACGCCAGTAAAACTCGTTTGCGTCCGCTAAAACCCAACCCCTGCCACTGCGCTGTTGCTAGACGGGCATGTGCCACTACATCGGCAACTTCACTCTTACTCATTATTGGAAATGTACCGACTACCTCTTCAGTTGCAGGATTGTGCGAATTAAATGAGGGCCTACGTTTAGTTGCCATGGTTAGAAGCGTAGTCGTGTGTCGATACAATTTGAAGCATGCCTGAGATTGTCAGACCCAGCACAACCTTGCCAGCATTACGCACGCCAATTCATGTTATTACTAGCGATGGCATAGATCTCATTGGTGAAGTAGCTGCACCACTTGAGGTGAGTCGTGGGGCGATCCTGACTCTGCATCCATTACCAACGGCCGGTGGAATGATGGATAGCCATGTATTTAAAAAGGCCTCCAACAGACTCCCTGCGATGGCTGGAATCACTGTTGTTCGTTTTAACTCACGAGGTACAACTAGTGAGGCCGGTAGCAGCACAGGTACCTTTGATAACGGCAATGCCGAGGCATTAGATGTACAGGCAATGCTGACATACTGCTTTGATACCTTAAAACTCGAAAATGTTTGGGTTGTGGGCTGGTCATTTGGAACGGATTTAGCTCTGCGCCATGCAAAAGATCCACGACATGAGGGATTGATTTTGCTGAGCCCACCCCTTCGAACAACTAGTGAGGCAGAGTTAATGTATTGGAATAGTGATCCTCGCCCTATTACAGCCCTTGTTCCAGAGTTCGATGATTATTTAAAGCCAGCTGAAGCACTCATACGCTTTGCAGTGGTGCCTACGATAAAAATTGTGCCAGTTGAAGGTGCAAAGCATCTATGGGTAGGCGAACCATTTGTTCACCGCGTCTTATCTCAGATTAACTCTATTGTGACTGGAGATTTAGCCGAGCTGCCTTTGGAGATTTAAGAGGCTTGAGCCCGTGGAATAACTACCTCGTCTAGAATCAAAATAATTGCAGCAGCTACTGGTACGGCTAATAATCCCCCAACTAAACCAAGTAGTGATGATCCAATGAGGGCTGCGATAATCGTTACTGCCCCCGGTACCGACATTGTTTTCTTCATGATGCGCGGAGTTACAACGTAGTTTTCAACCTGGACATACACCACGTAGGCGACAAAGGCGATGAGACCAATAAGAACAGATTGTGTGAGTGCGATAGCCGTCACGATTGAACAGCCAATAAAGTGCCCAACTAGTGGAATTAGACCGCAGACAAGAATTATCATCGCAATCGCAATCGGGGATGGTAGGCCCAAGATAAATGAGAGCAAGAGAACGAAGATAGATGCCATGATCGCAATGACGATCTGACTTCCAACGAATGAGCCAACACGCCCGATTATCGCCTGAGTTAAACGGCCAACACGTTCCCGGCGGGTAGCTGGAACTAGTGAGAGCCCAAGGTTTATCGCTTGTGGCAGTGAGGTTATGAAGTAGAGAGTTAAAACTAAGACCGTTAAAAATGAGAAAAACCCTGAGAGTATTGACTTTCCAACTCCCAGAACGCCACCAAATGTTGAGATTAATAGAGTGCCATTGGATGTTACTGATTTCAATTTGGCTTGCAATGTATCGATAATTCCATATTGATCATTGAGTTTACTAATCAGTTGATTATTGCTTAAATCACTGAGCAGCTGGGGTGCCTTATTGATGAGTTGTGTTCCTTGAGATACAACAGGAGGTGCAACGACTAAGGCAAAGAAGATTACAAAAGCAATAACCGATGTAAAAATAATTGCAACGGCCGTTGCCCTAGATAGATTCTTACGACGCAGCCCTTCAACTGCAGGGTTAAGACCCATTGCAAGAAATAATGCGATAAGTATGAGAACAAAGATCTGACTTACGCTGGCTAGTGCACGCATTAAAACAATTGCAGTCAACGCGCCGAGTGTTGCAATGAAGCCGAAGTAATAGGGATTCGTTCTATTAATGGGAGCTCCCAATGCACCAAAGTCTGCTGGGGGAGTCGGAGCTTTGACTGCTCGCTTAGTCACCTTTTTTATTCGCGCTGAAATAGCCATGCATCTATTGTAAAGTGCGCTCAAGCGCAATGGGGCCGTGTAGTTCACCTGATCGACACATTGATAGGTAAGAATAGGGAGCATGGCGCTTCGAATAACTGGATTAGGCGAGGAGATCGCAGCTGTCTCTGGGCTGCCCTGGCACTTAAGCCTTGAGGAGTGGCCTGAAGACTCGGATCTCGCGCAAAAGCGCGGTATTTCCCGCCACGTAGTCCGCTTAGTCCGTGCAACCAAGGATCTAGATTCGCCGGTTTACGCGGTGAAGGAAACGGTGAGCGAGTTTGCAAACCGTGAATATAAAATCCTGCGTGAACTAAACCAACTCAAAGCACCATGTGTTGAGCAGGTCGCAGTTGTTGAGGGGCGCACCGATAAAAATGGTGAAGAGCTCCCATGCGCCATCGTCACACGCTTTTTACCTTATTCGCTGCCATTTCGTGTCCTGCTTTCACAGTCAGTAACATCTCATGAGATCACAACAATGGCGAGTGCGCTTGCACTTTTACTTGTCCGAATGCATCTGCTTGGTTTTTGGTGGGGAGACTGCTCACTCTCGAACACTTTGTTTCGCCGTGATGCCGATGGCTTTGCCGCATACCTAGTTGATGCTGAAACTGGTGAGTTCCAAAAAACCTTAAGTGATGGTCAACGTGAGCATGATTTAGATATTGCACTCTTTAACGTGGCTGCAGAGCTAGAGGATCTATCGCTTTCTGGGGTTTTATTTCCGGGAATGGATCCAGTGCGTGCAGCGGAGTCTGTGATTCGCCGCTATCGACGTATTTGGGTTGCACTTAAAGAGCGACAGCTCCTTGATCCAAAAGACCGCCACGCTGTTGAAAGTGCAATGCGCGCGCTCCATGACTTAGGCTTTGCAGTTGAAGAAGTGTCGATCTCGATCGATGGTGATACACAGATGCTTGCGTTCCAACCTAAGTTAGTCGCAGCTGGATATCACACCGCGCGTCTTCGTGAATTAATGGGTTTAGAGACTGAAGAGTTACAGGCCAAGCGATTGCTTGCATCCTTTGATCGCTACCGTGCGCGCGAAGATAAAACAGGTGCATCAATTACTGAGATGGCGCGGCGATGGCTCATAGAAGTATTTGAACCGATCATTAATCGTGTGCCTGAATCTATGCGAGGCAGAGTTGAACATGCACAGATGTTCCATGAGATCCTAGAAAACCGCTGGTATTTAAGTGAGGAAAAGGGCGTTGATGTTGGCCTGGCTTTTGCAACCGATAATTACCTCACCGAGATTCTGCCCTCGCGCCGAGATTCTGGAGTTGATGTCGCTGCGCAGTAGGATTGCAACATGGCTAATCCTCCCAATTTTGCACAGGCGGTGGATTTAAGCTCTCTCGGAAAGCCAAAGGCTCCACCGGCTGGGCCAATGCCCGGCTTAGAAGTAACGGCAGCTAATTTAACGGCCGAGTTTTTACCTCTCTCTCAATCTAAGCCAGTAATCGTGATTGCGTGGTCTGCGAGATCGCCTGAATCAATCGAGATGGTTAAAACTCTTGGCACACTTGAAACTTCTTATCAAGGTAGCTGGGCACTTGCCCGTTTAGATATCGATGCCGAACCAAAAGTCGCACAAGCTCTTCAAACAAAGAGTGTTCCTTATGCAATCGCACTCATTGGCGAACAGATGGTTCCACTTTTTGAACAGAGTTATCCCGAGGCGCAGATTCGCTTGGTGCTAGATAAAGTCTTAACCCTTGCCGGCGAGCAAGGTGTTGGCAGCGCACCTATTGAAGTCAGTGAACCTGAAGAGGATGAGGCAATGGCAGCTCTAGAGTCTGGTGATTTTAAAGCCGCAGAAGTTGCCTACAAGAAACTATTGGCCCGAAAGCCCGCAGATAGTTTTGCTAAGTTGGGCCTTGCCCAAACACAGCTGTTAATCCGCACCGATGGATTAGATCTAGAAATTATCATCAAGCAAGCTACTGATTCACCCAGCGATATTGCACTGCAACTGCAGGCTGCAGATATGGAGATTGCAAACGGGGGAGTAGAAGCGGCTTTTAATCGCCTGCTGCAGGTAGTCAAGGCGACATCAGGAGATGAGCGCACCAAGGCCAGAGAGCATCTCTTAACTCTCTTTGTCTTGGTCGATCCATCTGATCCACGACTGGCCGCGGCAAGAAGCGCGCTAGCGAATGCACTCTTTTGATGAAGAGTTCACAAACGAAGCTAGAACTTAACTATCTGAAGATTCTATTTTTTCTCTTTGGGTTTCTCATTATGTCGTGGGTGCCACGGTTACCTGAGGTAAAAGCAAACCTGGGACTATCCAATGGTGAGTTCGGGTCAGTGATCGGAACATCTGCAGCGGGAGCAGTTACTGCACTGCTCACCGTTGGGCACTTGGTGCATAACTATGGCGTAAAGTTGGTCATCCGTATCGCCGCATTCGCAATGGCAATGACTCTCATTCTCTTAACAAGCACGCACTCCACCCTGATTTTTCTTATTGGCAACATTATCCTGGCTGGGTCTATTTCATCTTTTCATATATCAATTAATACACAAGGATTTGACTACCAAGATCGCACAAAAAGCAGTGTAATAACCCAACTGAGTGGGTTTTGGAGTAGTGGTGCACTTATAACGGCCATAGTGTCAGGTTTACTTGTTAATCGAATCCCATTACATATTCACATTACTATTCTCTCCCTTATCATCTTATTAATCATGCTCTTCGTCATTTCATCTATGGACTCACAACTTCTCAAACCAAATCATGACGTAGAGGCTGATTATAAAGTTAGTGATATTTTTAAGGGCTTTCGTATCGATAGCCTAGTATCAGGTGCACTAATCTGTGCAGGTTTTCTTGAGTTTGCTGTTGGAGATTGGACTGCAATCTTTGTGAAAGAGGATGTTGGAATTAAAAGCGGGCTTCATACACTGCCGTATATTCTCTTTACTCTCGCCATGATTATCGGGCGCTTGAGTGTCCACAATCTTTACTCTCGGTTTTCAATTCAACTCTTAGTCAAACTAGGCTCTTTGGTCTCGGGTATCTCATTTTTAATTGGAGTCCTTGCAGTTAGATTGATTGCTCCTGATAAGAAAATGCTGATTTTGGTCGTATTGTGCATAAGTTTTACAGTCGCCGGCTTAGGAACTTCATTTCTTGCACCAAGCGTTATGAATATAGCCAACTCTCGTTCGAGGGCGCCAGCAAGTGTTGTCATTGGGCGGCTAGGAGTTATTAATAACATCGCTGTTTTTGCTGTCAGATTAATCGTTGCTTGGACAGCGCAGGCCTTTTCACTCTCTATCGCCTTAATAATTCCAGTGTTACTACTTTTTATGGTTCCTTACTTTTCAAAGATTTTTAAGCCCGTTTAAACTAGGTCGCTATCGGTAATGGCAGTGAAATCAGCCCAATTAACCTGAGCCCTCGGTGTTACCAGCATCGGCAGCCGAAATGTCATCAATGCGATATTTCTCCATCGCCGCAACAACAACGCGTCTTTTAACCTGGCCCAGTCTTTCTAGCTCTTGAAGTGTTGCTACAGCGATAGATTCGGCATCGACCTTAAAGTGTCTGCGCAGGGCGCCACGAGTATCTGAGAGCCCAAAGCCATCGGTACCAAGGGATAAGAATGGCTTCTCTATCCACGGTGCGATCTGATCTTGAACTGCGCGCATGTAATCACTTACTGCAATCACCGGACCGTTATGGCCATCAAGTTTTTGTGAGATGTAGGCGCGCTTGCGATCGTGTGGATTAAGAAGATTATGACGATCGGTATTTAGACCATCACGTCGAAGTTCGTTCCATGAAGTCACAGACCAGACCGATGCCTCTACCCCCCAATCCTCGCGGAGAAGTCTCTGTGCCTTGAGCGCCCAGTTAACACCGACACCAGATGCCAAAATCTGTGCAGATTTCTTACGTCGATTTTTAGCCGGTGAATAAAGATAGAGCCCCTTGAGCAGTCCTGCTACATCTAGGTTTTCAGGCTCTGCTGGATGAACGTATGGCTCGTTATAGACTGTGATGTAGTAATAAATATTCTCACTATTCTCGCCATACATGCGGCGCAATCCATCTTTAACAATCGCGCCAAGCTCGAATGCAAATGCTGGGTCGTAGGAGACAACGGCCGGATTAGTCGATGCGAGTAAATGCGAGTGGCCATCTTCATGTTGTAAGCCTTCGCCATTAAGAGTTGTGCGCCCAGCAGTTGCACCAATTACAAAACCACGTACTAACTGATCAGCTGCGGCCCAGAAAGCATCTCCAGTGCGCTGGAAACCAAACATGGAGTAGAAGATATACATCGGGATCATTGGCTCATCGTGAGTGGAGTATGAGGATCCAACGGCTGTAAATGAGGCGACTGATCCCGCCTCATTGATGCCTTCATGCAAAATTACACCCGATGTAGACTCCTTATAGGAGAGCATGAGCTCACGATCAACGGCCTTGTACTGCTGGCCACTTGGTGAGTAAATCTTCATCGTTGGAAAGAGTGAATCCATTCCAAATGTACGTGCCTCATCGGGGATAATCGGGACTATTCGCGAACCAAGTCCTGGATCTTTTACTAAATCTTTAAGCATGCGAACAAATGCCATTGTTGTTGCTATCTCTTGCTGTCCAGAGCCGCGTTTAACAGATTCATAGACTGAGTCATCTGGTTGAGTAAGTGGGCGTGAAATTGAGCGTCTGCGTGGAATCGATCCACCCAACGCGGCGCGCCGTTCTACCAAGTACTTCGCCTCATCAGAGTCTTCAGCAGGTTTGAAATACGGTGGTAGATACTTATCTAACTTCTCATCCGGAATCTCTAAATGCAACGTATCTCTAAAGCCCTTTAAATCTTCAAGGCTCATCTTCTTCATCTGGTGCGTTGAGTTACGGCCTTCAAAGGTAGAGCCAAGTGTCCATCCCTTAATGGTTTTAGCTAAAATTACCGTTGGACGGCCGTTGTGTTGAACAGATGCGGTATAGGCGGCAAATAACTTCTTATAGTCATGGCCACCGCGCCTTAAGCTCCAGATTTTTTCATCGCTCCAGTCGGCGACCATCGCAGCAGTTCGTGGATCTCGTCCAAAGAAGTTTTCACGCACATAGGCACCAGACTCAGCTTTAAATGTCTGGTAATCGCCATCTAGCGTCTCGTTCATAATCCTAACAAGTGCGCCCTCACGATCTTGGGCCAAGAGTGGATCCCAATCTCGGCTCCATACAACTTTAATTACATTCCACCCAGCACCACCAAATGTTGATTCAAGCTCTTGAATAATCTTGCCATTTCCGCGCACAGGTCCATCCAGGCGTTGTAAATTACAGTTAACAACGAAAGTTAAATTATCTAATTTTTCACGTGATGCAAGACCAATAGCACCAAGAGTGTCAACCTCGTCAACTTCACCATCACCTAAAAACGCCCAAACATGTTGATCATTTGTATCTTTAAATCCACGATTGTGTAGATACCGGTTATATCGTGCTTGATAAATCGCGTTCAGTGGCCCTATTCCCATTGAGACTGTAGGGAACTGCCAGAAATCTGGCATCAAACGTGGATGAGGGTATGAGGACAAACTTCCCTTTGGATGTGAGAGCTCTTGTCTAAAACCATCTAATTGATCTTGACTCAAACGACCTTCAAGAAAGGCACGCGCATACATTCCTGGGCTTGCATGTCCTTGGAAAAATATCTGATCGCCACCACCTGGGTGATCTTGTCCGCGGAAGAAGTGATTAAAACCAACTTCATAGAGAGCAGCAGATGAGGCATACGTTGAGATATGTCCACCCACACCAACACCTGGGCGCTGCGCACGGTGAACCAACATCGCCGCGTTCCATCTATTTATTCTGCGGATTCGCCGTTCAATATTCTCATCACCCGGAAAGGCTGGCTCGTGCTCTGGTGAAATTGTGTTGATGTAATCTGTTGTACGAAGACTTGATAGGCCGATATTTTTCTCGTGCGCACGCTTTAATAGACTGAGCATTAAATACCGCGCTCGCACAGGCCCAGCATGGGCAAGGGTGGCATCAAAGGATGCAGCCCACTCAGCGGTTTCAGATGGGTCGGTATCCACCAACTGGTCAACGAACTGATCTGGCTCTTCGAAGTTTTCCCTCATAGCCCCTATTCTCCCTTGAACTGACCAGTAAGTCGAAATCGAAATCAAGGCCCTAAAACTCTTGCATATCCCCGCAAGATTCGGTGGACTTAGCCCGTGCCAGCCAGAATGGGGATGAAGAAGGGCGACTTGATATTAGAGGTCGGCCGTGGCGATGACTGTGATTTCACACTAAGAGAGTTGATCTCAAATATCACTGGGACGGAGTTCTTAGAAGGACATACTCAAGAGGTTGTCGATGCCGTCATGATCTGGTGGCGAGACGGTGATGGAGATTTAGTCGATGAGTTAATGGATTCACTCACATACTTATCGGCAACTGGTGCGATCTGGGTTCTTACCCCAAAAGTTAATCGTGATGGTCACGTAGAGCCAAGTGATATTCAAGATGCTGCACCGATTGCGGGCTTGAGCCAAACATCAACGTTATCGGTTGCACCAGATTGGACAGCAACACGACTGGTCGCACGTAAAGCAGGTAAGCGGTAGATTTAGCCCTATGACACTAACAATTGGCCAAGCCGCCCCAGATTTTGAAGTTCATGATCAGCATGGTGAGAAAGTTTCACTGGCATCTTTTAAAGGTAAAAAGAATGTGGTTCTGCTTTTCTATCCCTTTTCATTTTCAGGGATCTGTACAGGTGAACTCTGTGCATTGCGCGATGATCTGAGCGCTTTTCAAAACGATAACGTTCAATTATTAGCAATCTCGTGTGACCCAATGTATGCACAGCGCGCATTTGCAGATCAAGAGAAGTACACCTTCCCAGTGCTCACAGATTTCTGGCCACATGGCGCTGTTGCTAAGGCATACGGTATTTTCGATGATGTGCGCGGATGTTCAACTCGCGGAACCTTTGTCATAGATAAAACTGGCATTGTGCGCTGGCAGGTCATTAATGGCCTAGGCGATGCACGTAATATCGGCGACTATAAGGCTGCAATCGCTTCACTGTAAGGGCGATTTACCTTTTCCTACTCACCTGAAGTAAGATTGCTAAGTACTCGTTGAGAGAGTACGAGGGTGCTTAGCTCAGTGGTAGAGCGTCTCGTTTACACCGAGAATGTCGGGGGTTCGAAACCCTCAGCGCCCACACGAAGTATGTGAAGGAGTTGATCATGAAGGCCAGCGCCAGTGATCAACGCCAGATTCTAGATATTGCAGCCTTTGACCAGAGAACAAGTGCTCTTAACCACAAAGCCCACACTCTTGCCGAGCACGCCCTCCTTGCTAATTTAACAACTAAGTCCCATAACACCCGTGATCTTCGCATCGGTGCACAGACCGAACTCAGTGATGTTAAGCGCGAGCTATTGCGTGCTGAAGCCGATGTCGAACAGATTGTTTCGCGCATTACGCGCGATGAAGCACGCCTTAATGGGGGTTCGGCATCACCGAAAGAGTTAGAACAGTTGCAACATGAAGTTGGAACTTTAGGAGTTCGCCGGGCAGAGCTTGAAGAGGTTGAGCTTGAAGTAATGATGCGCATCGATGAGATTAACTCTCGTATTACCGAACTCAGTGCACAAGAGTCCAGTTTTGCTGCAGAGATCGCTGACTTAGAGATTCGCAAAGAGAATGCGCTCGCAGCCTTTAATACCGAGCTCGAATCTATCGCTAAAGAGCGTGCTGCAACTCTCTCAACGGTTGCACCTGATTTCTTCGCACTCTATGAAAAAATTCGAACATCTAATAACGGCACAGGTGCGGCGGCTTTAATTGCAGGAACGTGTAACGGCTGCCATCTTTCAATCAATGCCGTTGAGCTTAAGCGAATTATTGACGTGGCCGAAGATGAGGTTATTCGCTGTGAAGAGTGTCGCTGCATTCTGGTGCGTGGGGTTTAAGTAGATGGCCCGTCATTTTTCACTCACCGCCGATGGTGGCTCGCGAGGAAATCCAGGTCCAGCAGGCTATGGATCGGTTATTACTGAAAACGGATCGATCATCGCTGAGCTCTATGACTTTATAGGAGTAGCCACAAATAACGTCGCCGAGTACAGCGGGCTGATTGCAGGTTTAGCAGCAATCAATGCGATTGATCCTGGTGCAACAATTGATGTAAAGATGGACAGCAAGTTAGTAGTCGAACAGATGTCGGGCCGTTGGCAGATCAAACATGTAGATATGCGATCCCTTGCCCAAGATGCCCGCGCTGCTCACACACCAGCACTTGTAACTTATACATGGATTCCGCGCGATGAAAACTCACATGCCGATCGATTAGCTAATAAAGCCTTAGATCAACAGGCTGGTGGCGCAGAGATAGTTTCAATCCAAAAGAACTACTTGACCGAGCGTTTACTCTCAAGTGAAGTCGCAACAACAGTATTTCTCATTCGCCATGGAGAAACTCCACTCACCCCGTTCAAAAAGTTTTCAGGAGATGGTCCGCTTAACCCCGAATTAACTCAAGTGGGATTAGCTCAAGCCGAACTCGTTGCAAAAGCTGTGGCGCAGCTCAATCCTGACATCATAATTTCATCCCCCCTCAACCGCACGAGGCAGACCGCCGATGTAGTTTCACGCGCAACTGGTCTGCCCGTGAGCTATGACGAGGCGTGGATTGAATGCTCATTTGGAATATGGGATGGCCTATCGATTGATGAAGTAAAAGAAAAGTATCCAGCCGATTATCGCTCATGGCTTTGCTCTACTGGATTTGCACCACCTGAGGGAGAGTCATATGACGCCCTCACAGTTCGTATCGATGAGGCACTCGAGCAGATTGTTGCGATGTATCCAGGAGCGCGCGTTGCAGTAGTAAGCCATAACGGCGCGATCAAAACCGCTGCAAAATTAGCCGTTGGCGCACCGGCTGATTCAATCTTTCACATAGATATTTCACCCTGCTCGATAACTACAATCTCAATCTGGCCAAGTGATGGATTAAGAGCCCTGCGCGGCCTCAATGAACAATCACACCTGCGCGAAAATAATTAAGCGAGCTTGCCCTTTACCTCTACGAAGTTCACTCCAGCATTTGAAAGCACTACTGAGACTTCATCGCCAGCTTTTCCTGGACAGGATAATCCCCAACCAAATGTTGTACTCGCGGCAACTGCAAGTGGATCAGTTGGCGCACCGGCCATTGCATTATCGCCATCAAAAATATCAACACAGAGACCACCAGAAGTGGTTCCTTTCACAATTAACGTTGCTAGATCTAATGCCGCGGCCGAGTTATTAGTAATCGAGACTGTGAATTTTTCATTGACATTGCCTGGCAGTTGGCCGGCAGCAAATTTTCCAGTCACAAAGTGTGAAGGAGAGGAGAGGGT
>Ga0214919_10005661_pt1 | contig 17556 bp, 25 predicted proteins | sample LL1503_MetaG_FD_177994 | JGI IMG/M metagenome (GOLD analysis project Ga0214919, IMG submission 177994) | Freshwater microbial communities from Lake Lanier, Atlanta, Georgia, United States - LL-1503 | ecosystem: Environmental > Aquatic > Freshwater > Lake | place: USA: Georgia | collected...
CGTTGTCCACCTGTTGGAACATATGGTCCTTGATTCTTTTTCAATGATGGATCCATTTTTGGTCGGCCACGTTTTCCATTGCCCATAACATTTATTACTTTTTCTTTAACTGTGTTTTCAGTTTTAGAAAAATACTTCATCATTCTCAAATGGTATGGATGAACTATTACTTGGTCTAGTTCAAAATTGTGTGTGCTGCCTTCAGGACCATACACTTCAAAGCCACCATTTGGAAATGTTTTTTTGTCGCCTGGTGCAAATTGTGCTTTAAGCCAAAATATTGTGTTTGGTTCATCAAAGTATGTCGCTGGCAACACTCGACATGTTTTAGTGAAATTAAAAAACTTTGGCTCTACTTCTGCGTAGTGCTTGCGTGGTGGAAACACATCTGTATTTTCGATTATTTTCATACAGTAAATATATGTTAAGAAACTTTGTAAGCCTAATCCTTTACTTTTTCCTTAACATTTTAAAATCTTCAGCGTCAATTTTTCCATTTTTATTGGCGTCAATTTTATTTTGTTTACCTTTAAGTTTTTCATTTACAGGTGTCATTGACATTGCTTTGTGACTAGTTGTGTCTTTGTGGCCAATTTCATCTTGATTAGTTAAAAAGTGATATACTTCTTCAACATCATCTGTTGATGTGGCAATATGATCAACAGCCCAACCATGTCCATCTTCTAATATTTGATCTACTTTTGCTTTGTCCATTGCTAACATTTCATCAATAGCATGTTTGAGAGTTTTTAAATTTTCAAAAAACATGTAGTTGTTTGAATTGTGACCTTCACCTAATGCATTTTGAATTTCTTCTCTGATTAGTTGTCTTAGTTCTGATTGTTTCATTTTCCTTGAGCGTTGTATAGTTTTTTATAATTTTTACTTGACTTCAATTGGCTGGTTTTCTTTTTGCTGTGAACGCCAGGTCTTTTCACTTTAGGTTTGTCTAATATTCGTGTTGTTGTTTCTTTAATTTTGGCCATGACTTTTGATATACATATTATGTCTTGGGCTTATTTAACACACCTATGGCTTTGTTTATTTTTGAACATTCTTCATACCATTCACCTGCTTCAAAATATTTTAAATTTTCCTTTAAAGTGTCTGCGAAATGTGAGCGTTCTAATGTTATGTCAAAGGTTGTGTTTTCATCCATGCATTTTATAGACAGCATGTGAATGAATTTTTTACGTGTTTTCAAGTTGCCTATAATTGCATTTACTATGGCCTTTGATATGTTGATGTCTTTTGATGTCACCATATCTTGAAACTGCCCCATATTGTCAACTTTAAATTCTGTAGGTTTCATTTTCATAGTTAGAATAAATTTAAAAAATTAGGATCAATTTGTTTTTCTTTTAATTTTTGTAATTTTTCATCATGTTTCAACATTTGAGTGGCAAGTTTGTCTAAATGTTGAGATTTTTGCGCTTCATAATCTTTGACTAGTTTGCTGTGTTTTTTACTTTTATACATCTGATTATAAATATTTTAACTTCTGGAAATGAATTCAGAACCGTCATTTTCTGCTTTGGGAGGATCATACAGTCCAAGTTCTTCCAGTCTTTGCTTTTGATAGCTGTCTAGCTGAAAGTCAATTTCTTTAGTGGTGCCGTTTATTGGATTGTGAGTTTCAAGTTGATCTATGTCTTTTTTGTTGAATATGTCGCTTATGTTTAAAAAGAAACAATTGTAACATAAAAATCTTATGTTGCCTAAATTGTAGTGGTTTGGATTGTTGTCTTTAAAATTTAAAATGAGTGGAATTTTATAATCATTCAATCGTCTTTCTTTAAATGAACACATGCTACATTCTTCCTTCAACACTCCTTCTTCAATCATTTTAGCTTTGATTTTTTCAGGAGAAAAGTGTTTGGAAGAAATTCTTCCTTCAATCACGTCTAAAACATTCCATTTACTTTTAGCAGCATTGTTGCCTGTTAAAAATTTAGGAATGCCTTTGCCACATTGGTTTTTGTGAGATTCAAAAAGTGAAGGACCACCTTCAACTGTGTGATAGCGTTTTGCCCACATTTTAAAGTGAATGTAACTTACATTGAGATAGCGAGCTGCTGACTTGTTAGACAAAGTGTGTTTCATTGCCAACAATATTTGCTCTTTCAATAAGTCTTTCCGTTTTGGCATATTAGTATTCTAGTTCATTGTCATCTTCCTCTTCAACAATTTCCTCATCATCTGTTTCTGGAGTAAATAGTTTTTCTACATCTTTCAACTTATTTTCTAATTTTTGATATTTAATGTAGTCTTCATGTTCTATAATTATGGTTTCTAGATAGGTGTGATCTCCTTCTCCTTTCATAACTGTGACGCCTGCTTTTTTGTTTGTGTTTGAACATTTGACACATTTAACAGCGTGTGGTAGTATTTCCAATCGTTTTGGATGAATTGACTCTTTACACACAATGCAATTTTTTTTCAATTTATTTTTCTTCATCTTTACGTTTTTGTTCTTCTAGTTGGTTTAAAAATTCCCACAATTCAGCTATGTTTTTAAGATAAACTTTTTCATTTGGTTTTGATTTGTGGTGGAGAATAAGTGGTTGCACTACTCCTTTATCATTTAATCTTCCATAAATGTACCACAACATAAGTTCTGTTTTCCACTCTCCAAACTTCAACAACAGTAAATCTTCAATGATTAAAAAAAAGTCCTCCTCATATTCCAACAGGTTGGTTTTAAATTTATCATACAGTGAATTTGATCTTATCCAACATTCTTCAATGCGGGAAAGTAAATCAACAAACATTTCTTTTTCAGTTAAAACTTTTACCTTTTTAACTCGTTTGGAAAGTTTAAGTTTTTTTCCAAAACTATTTAAGTCCAGTTTCATATTCTTCTACCTCATATAAATTTAAAAACTCTTCCTCATCAAGTTGTTTGCGAAAAACAAAATAGTCTAAGGCGCTGTAGTAACTTGGTGCTACTACTCTATCAATTACTTCTTTTTTACTGTCACCTTTAGTGTAGTAAATGTATGGTTTAAATGTTAGCATGGTCTTATTTTTTTAATATACTAATAAATATTTTAAAAGCCAAATTTTATAAAAATTTTAGGTTGTTTTGGGAGTTGTGTTTGATGTATGAAGACCACTTATACTTAGCATATTCATGGCCTTGGACTTCAGCATTTATTCTCTTGTTTCCATTAACAGACAATGAGGCAAAGTGATAAAAATGAGCGCTGTATGTTCTAAGCATTTTCATTCCTGACAATGTACATTTTAAAAAGAAGTCCCAATCTGCTACCATACCATCTTGATAATTTTCATCCCATCCTCCTACTTTTAAATAGTCTACTTTAGACATGAAAATAGGCAGTGTAGATCCTGTTTCGTGAACCTTTTTTTTATATGTTACATCATTTAAAGCTTTTTCATATTCTTGAAAACGTTTTAAGTCAAATTCATCAACTGACTTTCCTAAATCTTTTATGTGAAATTGAGAAAACATGCTTGGTGTGGGCTCAATTTGGTTTGGAGAAATGACTGCATTAGGAATGTAATCTTTCAATAAATTTTTGTCCCAATTTTGAGGAAATACATTGTCATCATTTACTATTAAAATCAACTCATACTTCGCATTATAAACGCCTAAGTTGGTGGCTCGACAAAGGCCTACATTGTCTTCTAAGTTTAGAATATCAATTGATTCAGCGTATTTTTCCAACACAGCTTTGTTGATGTCATAAAAACCATCTACAACTACTATAATTTGGTTTTTAAGAGATTGTCCTTCAATGCATGAAGTAAGACATAAGTCTAATGCTTCAGGTGATTGGTAGGTAGGTATAATTACTGATATTAAAGGTGCTTTTTCCATTCTTCAACTAAATTTTCTTGTTTTACTTTATACAACGGAGCTAACCATTGTGTTTCTCCATGAGTACTGAATGTATTTAAAGGGCACAACAGTGCTTTTCCATTGTCTCTCAATTCAAGAAACATTTTAAAGTCATCTGGGTGCTTTCCACTTGTGTATTTTCTTAATATACTTTCATCCTCTTTTAATGTTTTTACTTTAGCAGCGAATGTCATAGTTGTACTGTTAAACATTCCAAATAGTTGAGTTTCACCTCTAAATATTTTAGTTGTGTATCCTCCATCGTTGTCTACTTCTGGATTTCCACCTTGAAGAGGAGTCATAAATTTGTCAGGGTGAAGGTACAAAGTCATGTATGGTGCTCCTAATTTAAATCCTTCTTCTAATATTTGAGCTGAGTTAGGCAAGTGGACATAATCATTTTCTACAAAGTAAACTATTTCATCATCTTCCCATTTTAAAGCCATGTCTAAAGCTAAGTTGAATGTTCCAGCTCCATGACCTACTGACACTGTAGTTATTTTATTAGGATGAACATATTTAGTAATCATGTTCATTGTTTCTTTACTACAATTGTCTGCTATAATGTAAAGATTTTGATTGCTAAACATATTCATAAAATTCTTTAAACATGTTTCATTGTTAATATAGTCTGGCTTTACTTTGTTGTAGCCGGTGTCTGATATTCTATATATTATTTTCATAAATTAAAATATTTAAATATTTTTTCAAAAACAATTTGAGTTTCTTTATATTGATTTATATCAATATCTTTTAATTTTTTAATTAATAATTCTACTGTTGATTTAGCATAATCTAAATTTTCTATTCCATATGCTATACCATATCTATCTTTAACTAATTTAGCAGTTGGATTAGGCACTACAATACTTTCACAACCACATATTGCTGCTAATTCATTTAAATAAGACTCAGTATCATAACTATAAAATCTTTCACATGAATTAAATATATTAACTAATTCTTCATCAGAAATGATATTAGGTATTTCAATTGAATTATCAGGATGAATTTTAGGTAGTGAATTTTTTAAATGATGATTTTTTCTATATGTGAAACATGCTTTAATATTTCTTTTTAAATTATAATTTTTAAAAATATCTAATTTAGTTTCTCTTACATGTAAAATATTTTTATCTCTTAAACCATCATAAAACTCTTCAGAATAATATAACCAATAATCAGTTTCTTTCCAAGTACTAATTGTGTTATCTTTTTTAGGTAAATGATAATCATTTAATAACCATCTTATTACATTTTTACATCCAAATGGATTACCAGGTTCAATTTCTGGATATATTATAATATCTTTTTCTAAATTAATTTCAGTAGCTATTTTAGTATTGTATTTATCATTTAAAATAAAGTATTCTATTTGTCCACTTAATTTTAAAGTAGTAGTTAAAGATGAATTATATCCTAATTCATTTAATATATGACATAGTTTATGTAAAACTACCACTCCTCCTATAGACTCATTATAACAAGGAGCAACTATTATTATTTGATTCATTTAATTTAATAGTTGATTTAATCTAGTATTAGCGTGTTCAAAAACTTTATTTTTAAAATTTTCTTTTTGATCAGGAATATCTTTTAAAGATAAATACTTTTTATAATAATTACCAAATCCTTCTTTAAGAGGTCCAATAGAATATTCAAATATAGTTTTTCCTTCTAAAAGATACTGTTGGAAATCTCCTCCTAATTGTTTATATTTTTCTGTTACTAGTAAAGTATACCAATCCCAAGATCCATATCCGTTCCATTCATCCCACACAGGAACTAAATTTTCAAAGAAATTTTTATTCCATAAATCAAACCATCCAGCATATTTACTTTGATTAAGAGGTGTTAATTTAACATTTTGTTCTAAATTTACATCATTGTGAATAATATCAAAAACATCTTTTTCATACCATGTTTCATATGATATATTTTGATATAATGGATTAACTAATACATCCCATGAATTGTCCCATAATTTAGAAATTTGAGGAGTAATTATAAAATATTCATTTTTAATAGATTTAGCTCCTTCAATCATATATGCTAACAAATGCTCACTAAAATACATGTCTGGACATACTCCTATGTAATAATCAATTTCAGATGATGTACATTCTTTTTGTAAATTTAAATGACCATATAATTCATTTCCATCATATGTTCTTTTTATGTGATTGTAATCAATTAACAAATTAGATATTTCATTATACTTATCAATAAAGAATTGTTTAGGCAATTTACTATCATCCCAATTTATAATATATGAAGATAAATTTAAAACAGTTTCAATTGTTACATTATCTTCTTTAGATAAAAAATATTTAGACTTTTTAAATTGAGTAAAAGATAATAAAGCATAATCTATTTCCCAAGGCATTATATGATATATTACTTTAATGTTCATTTTTTAGTTTATTATATGTTTCTATAATACCTTGCTCTAATCCAATATAATTTATTCCTAAATCAGTAAATTTTCCTATGTACTCTGTTCCTATGCCTGAGTTGTTTAGTTTAATTTCAACTTGATGACCATTTAAATGATTAATTATGTCAGTTATATGATACAGTGTTTTTGATTCATAATAAGTACAATCAATTTCTTTAGGTAAATTATTATTTAATATATAAAATTCTACTAATGAAACCAAATCTTCCATGTAAAAGAAATCCATATATTTATTTTGATGAATTTCCATAGACTCATTATTAATGTATTTTTTAATGCATGTTTTAATTAATCTAGTTTCCCATTCATTTTCATCAAATACTCCAAATATTCTAATGTTATAAAATCTATTTTTCTCTAACATAGATTGTCGGATAACATGCTTACTTAAACCATATGGAGTATCTTTTTGTAATAACTCAGCACCAGATCCAAATTGTATAAATTTATTGTAGTGTGATTGACATTGTAGTAAATTATAATACATGCATAAGTTTCTATCCATATCCTTAAAAGTGTCACCTTTTAATCTACTACCTCCTGTAATTGCACAATGGATAACTACATCAAAATGCTTGCCTTTAAACCATTGAATGGTTGCTTCACCATCCGTTAAATCAAACTCCGCTCTTGTTATAGCATACACTTCATATGTATTTCTTAAAGCAGCTGTTAAACTTTTAGCTACATAACCATTTCCTCCTGTTATTAATATTTTTATTTTGCTATCCATTGTATGTTTTTTAATTCTCCTGGAATAAAGTTACCATTACTGTCTAATTTTGCTACTACTTTTGGTTCATGAAACTCTTCAGGATCTGTAAACACTTCTAGTATAGCAGGACCATCATAAGCTAAAAAATCACCTAATGTTGGATGTATGTTTTGATTGTCTTTAATACTAAAGTAAGGAAGATCATATGCTTTAATTACTTTTTCAAAGTTAGGAAAAGATACTCCACTACCTTTCTCAGATGCTACATATCTTCCATTAAAGAAACTCTTTTGTGATACTTTAATTGATAAATAACCATCATTATTTAGTAATATTAATTTAATAGGCAAGTTATAATGCTTTATAGTTTGAAGCTCTTGTATATTAAGATGTAGACTTCCATCACCCTCTATACAAACAATCTTATGATGTGTTGCTGCTCCTAGTGCTGCTGGAAGTCCATATCCCATTGGAGCGCATCCTGTATTAGTTACTAGTCGTTGATCACCATGTAAATCTAAAACTTGCATTGTAACAACGTTAGCTGAGCCATCGCTTGTTACTACGTGATGGTCTTTAGGTAATACTTTTGATAATTCCTCAACAAAAGCATAATGACTCACATAGTCTTTATTATCTCTATGTCTTTGTAATACTTTTGGTGAATCTTTTTTCAAAATATCACATGCTTCTATCCAAGTACTATCAATTGCTGGTAAATCAACTTCAAGCAAGGATTCTAAAAATACAGCAGCATCTGATTGTATTTTTAAATCTGTATGTAGTGTTGGCTTATCTAACTCAGCTCTATCAACATCAACATGAACTTTATAAGCTTGTTGTGCAAATCCTTTAAAATTGTATCCAGTCTGTCTTACATATAATCTAGTACCAACTGCTAATATAAAGTCACATTCACTTAATAGTTTATTTGCACAAATCTGAGCATGAGTACCGAATCTACCATAGTATTGTGGATAATCTTCATTTACTAAGTCATTACCATTAATAGCTGATATGACTGGAATGTTTGTTTTATTTAATAAATTGTACAATTGTTTAACACCATTACTCAATCTAATACCATTACCAACAATCATTAGTGGTTTTTTTGCTTGCTTCCACTTTTTTATTAAGACACTCATATCAGATTCTAATGGTTTCTGAATAAACTCTGGATCTGTATAACCTTCTAACAATTCTGGGTCAATATCTGCAGATTGTATGTTAAGTGGAATGTCAATCCAAACTGGACCTGGTCTTCCTGACATAGCTAAATTACAAGCCTTCTCTAAATGATATCTAATCTCAGAAACCTCATTAACTTGTACAGCATACTTTGTCATGTTCTTTACAGACTCAACAATATTAAACTCTTGATCTCCTAACTGTCTTAATGGTAATCCAGTGTAGTTTGTAGTCATCTCCTTATTCACTTGACCACTAATTAATATTACAGGTATGGAGTCTAACCAACTACATAAAATTCCTGTAATAGCATTTGTTCCTCCAGGACCACTAGTTACTATACAAGCTCCTAGTTTGTTGTTCATTCTTGAATATCCCTCCGCTGCAATTGATGCTGCTTGTTCATGGTGAGTTGCTACATATTTAACTCCTTCTGTATGGCCCAAAGAATCAATTAAAAATATACAACCACCACCTGAAACAGTGAATATTGTATCAACTTTGTATTTATCTCTTAAAAACTGTATTACGTAATCAGATACTCTCATATGTTTCTATTAATGCTTTTTGTACTATATCTAAATTTTCAATAATTTCCAAGAAAGGTTTATCATTTACTAGAACCATTGTAAGTTTTCCAGTACTTTTCTTGTCTGATTTTGTAATATTGATTAATGTGTTAAAATCAAACCAATCTTCTTTTAATACACATCCACTAGCTTTAAAAAGACTTATACCTTTATTAATAATTTCATTATAATCTAATACTTTATGACCTAACAGATAAGCTACTCTAGTAGCAATTATACAACCAAGAACTACTGCCAGTCCATGAGGAATGTTATTACTTGAAGAAGACTCTATAGCATGTCCAAATGTATGACCATAATTTAGAAATTGTCGCTCACCTTTATCAAACTCATCTCTAGATAGTATATCTGTTTTGTAAGATAATCCATCTAGTATCATAGGCTTTATAATTCCTTTTATATCAAACTGTTTAATCTTGTTTTGAAGAATATAGAATTTGTAGATCTCTCCCATACCACTATAGTAGTCTAAGGTAGTTAGTGTGTTGATAAAATCTGAGTAAATTATTATCTCAGTTGGTGGATAGAAAGTACCAAGTATATTTTTCCTACTATTTAGGTTGATTGAAGTCTTACCACCAATACAACTATCTGTTTGAGATAATAAAGTTGTAGGAAATAATGTATATTTAATTCCTCTACAATATATTGATGCACAAAATCCAATAAGATCTTGAAGCACTCCTCCACCAATCACTACTAATGATGTTTGCACATTAGCTTTGTTTTCAACTAAAGTTTCTAATATCTTTAATGCTCCTTGATAACTCTTCACTTCCTCAGAAGTCTTTATAACAACATTACTGTCTCGATTAAGACTTGGATACAATCTACTAACATTGCTATCAATAAATGTAATAGTGTTTGGTTTATCTATATGTTGCTCAATATCCTCTATATTGTTTATAAATCCTAGACGATAGTCAGATACTTTTGATTTTATGTTTAGTATGTTGTGCATGAAAAACCTCCATCTATAATAATATTTTGACCATTAACAAAAGTATTTTCTACAGTCAATTGGTAAACTAGTTTTGCAACCTCTGCAGGTTCTCCTAAGCGACTTGCTGGTACATTGTGCAAAATGTTAAGAATTTCTTTTGGTGTATTGTTTTTAAGAGTCAATTCTGTTTGTATAAACCCAGGTGAAACGGTGTTAGCTATTATGTTAAAGTGTCCATACTCAGCTGTTATTGCTTTTGTTAAAGCATGAAGAGCATTCTTACTTGCGCTATAAGCTAACCTAGCTGGTTTTGCTGTATTAATCCAAACACTACCAATATTGATAATTCTACCATATTGTTTACTAATCATATAAGGTAAGCATTGTTGTACTATCTGTAGCGGGGCTAAATAATTAACTTGCATCACAGTGTTGTCTACTATACTATCTAAATGTTTAATTGGGTTAATTCCAGCACAATTAATAACAATATCAAACTCACAGTCTTGAAGTTGTATTGGTTGTGTAAGATCTAATTCAGATCTGCTTGGTGCTGAGACAGAATGACCATTGTAGATAAATAAATCCACAATGGCCTTTCCAATTCCTTTAGAACCTCCAGTAACTAATACTTTCATTATTTGAATGATACAGATTGGTTAATACGATCTTGAATCATTTTAATTCTTTTAATATCTTGATCAGCCATTAATGTATATTGTTCATGTTTACACATTAACCACTCATATTCAAACATCTGTGCTTTTGATAAAGCTTTTGATAAATTTTTTAATGTTATTGATGGATCAAACATTGCATATCTAGTTTCAAATTTATCAAGTAATCTTTCAGAATGTAGTTTTTTTAAAAAATCTAATGAATCAATAGATATAGCACCACCTAAACAAGCCTTAAGTCCTTTTTCTTTAGCTTTTAAAAATACTCCGTAAACCATTTTATAAACTTCCTCACTATTAACATAATTTCTATCTTTTTCTAAAGATGATACTAAATCTACTCGACCAACAGTAACACCATATAGTTCCTTAGCTTCATCTATATCCAACATCTTAATAGCATTACTAACAGCTGTAACTGTTTCAATATTAATATTAAGTTGAGTTGCAGATAATATATCCTTAGGAATATATAATTTGGTAGCTTGAATAAACTTTTTTAAACCAAACTCTGATTCTATCATAGGCGCTACTAAACCTTTTACACCTATAATTTGAGCATCTTTTATATCTCTAATTGCTTCAGGTCCACCTATTTTTAAAGTAATTTTAGTTTTTGCCTGATTGCATATCTCTTTAAGGCGTATAGTTTCATTAAATAATGCTCCTTCATCTTCAAAAGAGGTTTTGATACCTACTAAACCTTCATTTTCAATAAGATCAGTTAGGATTTTTACACATTTAAATTCTCTTGTATTCATTTTAATTTATTTTTTATGTATAATAGCAACTCTGTAAGCATTTAAAATATCAGGGAATATTTCTATTTTACTTATATTATTTTGTAAATATATTTTTTCATCATCAGTTAAATGTTCGTTATCCATTACCCCTGTGTCAATAAACTTTCTTAATGTATCTAGTGTATCATCATTATCACTACAACAAGTAGGAATACCACGTTCAGTCATGTCTTCTAGTATATAATACCCTCCTGATTTAACATATGGAAATAGACCTCCTAGTGAAATTATTTGATGGTAATGTAAGTGAGATCCATCTTCTAAGATAAAATCAAAAGGTTTATTTCCAAAGTTTTTGTACATTTTTTTAAAATCTTCTCTATTGCCTTGATCACCTTGATAAAATTTAACTCTATCACTTTCTAATTCTAGATGAGTCATGTCCACTATGTCAAAAGTAAAAATATTTGCTTGGGTAAAATAGTTATACCACATTCTAACTGAATGTCCTCCTGGAGTTCCTTCCATGCATATACCTAATTCAAGCATTCTTATACCTTCATGTCTCCATTTATTTAAATAGGTATCATATAAAGGAGCATATCCATGTACTGTTCGAGCACCATACAAAGTACCTTTATCTGTTTCATATTTATTTGCCAAATCATCCAATGTTAATTCTTCCATTTTATTTTATTTACCATATAAATTTATTGTTATAGTATTCTACAATTTTAGGTAATTCCTCATCAAAGTTCTTTTTTGGTTCCCAACCTAGTACTCTTAGTTTATCATCATTTAATGCATAACGAACATCTTGTCCTTGTCTATCACATGATAAATCTAGATATTGTCTAAAATTCTCATCTACATCTCCTTTATAGTATAATATAAGAACTTTTTTTATAGTATCCAAATTACTTTGCTCAAATCCTCCACAAATATTATAAATTTCATTTTCTACTCCTGATTTAATAATTGTCACAACTGCATCTGCTGTATCTTGAGCATGAAGCCAATTTCGAATAGGAGTTCCATTATTATGTAATGGGATTTTTCTTCCTAATTTAAGACATTTGCATGCTTTAGGAATAAGTTTTTCTACATATTGACCAACACCATAATTATTAGTTGGTCTAACTATAATATAAGGTACTTTATGAGTTCTTCCCCAAGCCATTACTAACATATCAGCAGCTGCTTTTGTAGCTGAATATGGATTAGATGGTTTAAGTAAATCATTTTCTGTGTGATCTCCTTCTTCAATGTCTCCATATACTTCATCTGTACTAAAATGAATTAGAGTTGGTTTTTTAACATTTTCTCCTCTGTGATTTTTAATAAGTTCTAATAAGTTGTGAACACCATCAATATTTGATTTAACAAACTCAGTACTACTTGCTATACTATTTCCTACATGAGTTTCAGCTGCAGTATTAATTACATAGTCACAATCATATAAAAATTTTAAATCATTAATGTCACAATGAACAAATGAAAAATTATCATATTGTTTAAACTCATTTAATAGATCTTTATTAGCAGCATAAGTTATTTTATCAACTCCTTTAACATACCATCCTTTTTGAAGACATGTTCTTGTTACATAAGATCCTATAAATCCTAAACAACCTGTTATGTAAACTACTTTCATTTTTTAAAAAATTCTTTAATTTTATTACAAACGTAATCTACATCCTCAACACTCATTCCATGGTGTGCTCCTAATAGAAATCCATTTTTCATAATTGCATCTGCGTTAGTAAAGTCTTGCAAGTATTCTCTATAAATTGGATGACGAGTAACATTACCCGCAAAAGTAACTCTAGTCTGGATATTATTTTTTTCTAAAAATGTTAATAATTCTAAGCGTCTTTCTGTTTGTAGTGGAATAGCTAACCAGTTAGGTTGTATACTATCATCAGGTAATAATAATTCTTTAACATCCTTTAAGTTTGTTAAGTAGCGTTCAAAGTTTTCTCTTCTTTTATGTTTAAAAGTTTCAAATCTTTCTAACTGCACTAATCCAAACGCAGCACTCATCTCACTACATTTAAAATTATAACCTAATACTCCATATAAAAATTTATGATCATATGGAATGCCATCTACAATATGATTAAAACGATCATCCATAACCTCTGAGTTATCACCCATACGACCCCAATCTCTATACTGCAATGCTCTATCAACATGCTTCTTATCATTAAACATCACCATACCTCCAGTACCTCCTGCAGTGATGATATGACTTGCATAGAAGCTTGTAGTAGCTACATCAGTATCCTCTGTAAGAGTGATTGTGTCTGCTGAATCTTCTATCACAATAATATCACTTCTACCAATACTAATCAATGATTCTTTTAATAGTTTCCAGTTGGGTTTATTACCAATTAAATTTGGTACCATAATTGCTTTTACTTCATTGTCAATTAGTGCCATTATGTCATCAACACTTGGAACATAGGTATCTAAACCTACATCAACAAATACTGGCTTAAATCCTAATTGGATAATTGGAGCTAATGTGGTACTGAATGTGCACGCAGGTGTTATTACTTTGCATCCCTTAACTAGGTCTAATGCAGCTAATGCCAATAAGCAAGCTGAAGAACCTGAGTTTACAAATACACCATACTTCTTGCCAAATCGTTTTGCTATTTTTTCTTCAAATTTAATTGAGCGAGGACCAAATCCAGCTAACCATCCATCACGTAAACAAGCTTCTACAGCTTTAATTTCTTCTTCTCCATAAGATTCAAACTTATTTGGAGCATACCATACTTTTCTTTTTGCAGTCATATTATATTATATGTTTTAAGTAAATTTCATCACAACCTAGTGATGTAACAAATGTGTAATTTTTAAGAATTAAAAAATCAAAAAATGTTTTATCATAATTATTATTTTCAACAGTAATTATTTTAATATCATATTTATTAAAATCTATAGTTTGAAGAATTTTTAATTCATTGCCTTCAGTGTCTAATGACAAAATATCAATTTGATTTTGATCAACTATATTTTCAAATAAATCACATTGTACATTTATATAATCAAATCCTTTTGATTTATCTTGGAGTTCATTATTTATTCTTAATACAGCATTATCATCAAATTCTTCTACTAAACCACTTAACATATCTGGACCGTCTATAATTTGAAAAAATTGAGATACTCCTATATTATTAGACACAGCTTTTTTAATACATTTACATTTACGAGTTGATTGTAATATTTCAAATATTTTAGGATTAGGTTCTATGCATACTCCATCCCAACCTAGTTCTTCAAAAAATTTAGAATTACTAAATGTTATTCCATCATGGGCTCCAATATCAACAAAATATCCTTTTGTTTTATTTATAAAATAATTCTCATAAATAAATTTATCTTGTTCAAATTGTGAATAATATTTCATATTAAATTATTATGTTTAAATATTTCTATTATTTTATTTACTATATTTTGTTCATAATTAACATATTGAAGTGCTTTTTGATAATTTTCTTCAATAATATTCTTTTTAGAGATATAATAATCTTCTGTTAGTTGATTAGAAATATAAATTAAATCATCTATGTTTTTAAATTTAATTATACCTTCTTTATTGAAGAAATCTTCTATGTTTGAACAACCCCAATATGTGGGAATTGTTTTTAATAAAAAGCAATCTAGTATCTTTTCAGTAAAATATCCTCTATGAGATGTGTTTTCAATGGCTACTCCAAACATTGAATCTCCAAATACTTCTTCTTTACCTATTCTAGCACTTTCAATATTGTGTCTATCTCCATATACATCAAAAAACTTAGTTGGTATTTTAATTTCATTTTTTCTAGCTAACAATTCATGTCTTAAAGATTGACCATATGTTTTTAATAATTTACCACATAAATGAGCTACTTTAAATTCTTTTTTATGTTCTTTTTCATATTGATCAGGTTTAAACCAAGTATGACCAAAAGGTAAAAATACAGCATTTTCACAGTTGTTTAATATTTTATCATCCCAAGTTAATATAGCTGCAAATGTATCTTTATTTTGAATAGCCCAATCATGTAAACCAAAATATTCATTTGGTTCTTGAAGTACTAGAATATTAATTGGAGATAAATCATCTTGAGATTTAGGAATATCATCAACAAATAAAGAAAAATCTATATCCTTTAAATGAGGCATTTTTGACTCTACAGTTTTTTTATCAAAATGATTTATGAATAACTTCATAATGTATCGTAAAAATTGTTTTGTTTTTCTTGCTTTGCTATTGTTTTGTGGTGCAATAAACAGTATTCTAATGATGGTGGCAAATTAGCATATGTATTAAATCCTGATAGACGCTCATGTACTTTATTTATCCAAACAATTTTAGAATCATTTTTGTAAATTCTCCATTGATAATCAGGAAAATTTATCCAATTATTTTCATTCACATTCCACTTCCATTTGTTAACATGTTCTTCAGTTAATCCATCTACTGTGTTGATTCTAGCAACTAAGTAAACTTCATTGTTTAAATTGTATTCTAAAATGTCAGATAAGTTTTGAATTAATGTTTCACTAACCATTTCATCAGCATCTATTTGAAAAATATAGTCTCCTTTACAGTAACTATTAAGTTTGTTTTTCCAATTGGCAAAGTGTCCTTCAAATTCTCCTGGCCACACAACCATGTGATCTATGTTGTGCATTTCATAATGACGCAGAGTTGATGTTAACTGTTCATTAGCTTTTGTTATGTCCATTAACACTACAATTTCATCTTGCTTTTGCTTGTTTTTAAGAAGAAGATCAAGTAATCTTATAATTTCTTCTAACTCATTACAAACAGTAATTGCATAACTAATTTTCATACTTTAAATATATAAAACTTTTATTGCTTTTACAAATTATTTATTAATCTTTTTTAGGATTCACTAAAATTTTATTTTTTAACTTAATGTATTTAGGAGGAATATTATCATAAGTCCAAAATGCTGAAGATCCATCGTACACAGCAAAAGCAGAATCATTATAAAATTTTACCTGTCTTTCCTTTATTAAATTTTTAGCATCTATTTCTAGTAAATAATAATATTGAATTAATTTTCTTGTTTCTTCAGGCCAAGTCATCCATAATTTTATAGCAATTTGTTCAAAATATTTTTTAGGAATTGATTTTAACACATATATTCTTTCAGGATGAGGTGCAATTTTTTCTTTATTTTTTGGAGTTAATCCCATTAATTCTACTTTTTCATATAAAATATCAGGTATTAAATGATAAAAATAATCATATTTATCAGAATTAATCATAATATCATATTTTGCTTCATATTTAACATGCAAAGTATTACTATTTTGACTAAGTATTTTTAAATTTTCTTCTGAAAATCTTCCTGACTTAGTTTGAGATGAAGGATTTTGAATCCATGTTGGAAACCAACCAAATGAATCCATAAAAATATTTATGTCTTTTATATTTTTAAATTGAGTTTTGGAAAACCAAATGCCCATTTTATATACTTTATAATCTTCTTTATCTACAAGATATGTTCTTATCTCAGTAGTTTGATTTGGAAATCTTTTTAATAATTCTTGTTTAGTTTTTTCATCATTTATGGTTTGAGTAATAAATTCTTTAATTGTTTGCTGTTCACATATTGAATTATACAAATTCCAGACCCAAGTATCATTTAAATCTTTTAATTTTGGATATAAATCTTTTACTTCATTTAACTTTTTAGTATAATTATTCATATGCTTTACAATAAATATATAAAATTTACTCTGGAATTACTCCTATGTAAGATAAAGCCTCCATAAAATCTTTCATTTCAAAAGACTTCATTGTAGTCATGTCCATTCTCCATTTGTAAAATTCGCCTGGTTTGCTTTTAATTGGATACTTTGTTTTTTCCTCCTCTGTTACTTCAACAGCTTTTACTCCTGCCCATTTAGCATTTTCTTTAGATGTGCCATTGTAAAATACCATACCTTGTTGTGGCACGTTTATAGTAGTAGGCATCCATATTAAGTTGTCTTCATCTTTAAATGTTGAGTCTTTATACAGTTCAGGCAACACTTCTAGCTGTTGAGTGTAAAATTCCTCTCCTTCTTTCATTAAAGAGTTTGTTGTGAATCCACATCCAAAGCAAGAATATGTTTTTATTGACGTAGAGTTTTCTACAACATAGCATGCATCTGACAAGCAGTGTTTACATATAATTAAGTTGTCTTTCATATTTTAGTTAGTTTTGGTAATTCGATTTTTTTCAATTGTGGTAATTTTAATTGTATTTGTTTTGGAAATTCAGGAATTAGTTTTAAGTACTCAGACATTTTTTCAGTCATTTTTTCAAATGAGAAATTTTGTTTACAGTAAAATCCTTGTC
>Ga0214919_10005662_pt1 | contig 17555 bp, 17 predicted proteins | sample LL1503_MetaG_FD_177994 | JGI IMG/M metagenome (GOLD analysis project Ga0214919, IMG submission 177994) | Freshwater microbial communities from Lake Lanier, Atlanta, Georgia, United States - LL-1503 | ecosystem: Environmental > Aquatic > Freshwater > Lake | place: USA: Georgia | collected...
ACAACCGCATTAGCTGTTGCAAAAAATGCTTATGTGCCCTATTCAAAATTTCATGTCGGTGCGGCCGCACTTGTTGACGACGGAAGAATAATCACTGGTTGCAATGTTGAGAATGCATCGTACGGGTTAACGCTTTGTGCCGAATGTGGTTTGGTCAGCGAATTAATCAAATCGGGTGGCGGAAGACTCGTCGCAGTGTGCACAGTCGGTAATGGCGAACCAGTCACACCATGTGGAAGATGTCGACAGTTGTTGTGGGAGCACGGGGGTGCAAACATGTTGCTTGAAGTCAACGGCGTGCCACGAAAACTCAGCGAAATGTTGCCGGTTGCGTTTCCTGAAGAGTCTGTATTTGTAAACCCAGGCGATTCAAAAACGTGAAGACTCAAGAAGGCCTAACGGCGAAACAAACAGAATTCTTTGATCAAAATGGTTTTTTGGTTCTGCCAAACTTTGTTGATGACCAAGCTTGCTTAAATCTTCGCAATCAAGCCATGGTTCTTGCAGAAAAATATTGCCCGTCTCCAGAACAAGCAACTGTGTTCACTGCTGACGGAACGGCAGTGCACGCATCAGATGATTATTTTTTGACGAGTGGCGACAAGATTCGATGCTTCTTTGAAAAAGGTGCATTCGATGAACACGGCAAACTTCGTCAAGATGCGCACTTGTGTCTGAACAAACTTGGTCACGCGATGCACGATCTTGACCCAGTATTCGATGACTTCAGTCATTCAAGTCGCCTCGCTGCAGTTGCACGGTCAATCGGCATGAAGCAAGAAAAATTGTTGCAATCAATGTATATTTTCAAACAACCGCGGATCGGTGGCGAAGTCACCAGCCATGTTGACCACACGTATCTGTGGACTGACCCACAATCAGTAATCGGTTTTTGGTTTGCAATCGACGACGCGACAACACAAAACGGTTGCATGTGGGCACTTCCTGGTGGACATCGTCTGCCAGTTAAATATCGCAACCGACTAACTGCAGATCGAAAGTCAACATATAACGAAGTTTTTGATTCGACTCCGTACCCGACTGAAGGTCTTGTGCCCCTAGAAGCAGCGCGGGGCACTCTTATTTTACTCAACGGAACTCTGCCACACCGCTCGGGTCCAAATACAAGTGACAAACCGCGACATGCCTACACACTTCATGCAATTGACGGCACAGCAAATTATCCGAGCGATAACTGGCTGCAACGACCGTTGTTGCCAATGAGTGGGTTCTAAACTAAAAACTAGTTGGTAAGGATCGCTTGTGTTGCCGACGTTCCGAGACGAGACGCGCCAGCGTTAATCATTTGTAGCGCCATTTCGCGTGTACGGATTCCGCCACTGGCTTTCACACCAATAAAATTTCCAACGGTTGCACGCATTAGCTTGACTGCCTCAACGGTTGCGCCACCAGATTTATGAAACCCTGTTGAGGTCTTAACAAAATTTGCACCGCTAGCAACGGCCACTCGGCATGTTGCAACAATCTGCGCATCTGTCAGCGCCGCCGATTCGATAATTACCTTGAGACAAGTTGTTGTCGGTATCGCAGCACGAACTTGAGTAATCTCATCGCCAAGTTCTAGCCAGTTTGCTGAAAAAACAAAACCCAAATTAACGACCATGTCAATTTCTGTTGCGCCATTTTTTGTCGCTTGACTGGCTTCAGTTGCTTTGACATCTACTGCGTGCGCCCCCGACGGGAACCCGACGACAGAAGCGATTTTAATTTCCGGGGGAAGCGAACCTGTGGCAAGCGGCAACAACGACGGCGAAAAGCAAACCGCAGCAACATTGAACTTACGAGCTTCGTCGCAAAGTTTGACGATGTCTATTGAAGTTGCTTCGGGCGAGAGTTGTGTGTGATCAATATATTTTGCTAGCTCGTCAGAAGTCATTGATAGTTACCTTAATTCATCGTCTCGCTTTTTAGTTATCAGCAATTTCAAGGTATTGTTTTGACCTGAGATGGCAACGCTGCGATTCAACTACGGAACAATGGGCTCAGGAAAAAGCACTCTCGCATTGCAGATTAATCACAACCTGACGAGTCGAGGTTTGGCCGGGCTTCTGCTGACCAAACTTGATCGAGATGGCGGTCAAGTAACAAGTCGACTTGGTGTGTCAACGCCAGCAATCGAGATGGCTCCAGAGATTAATTTGTTTGACTTGGCCGTGTCACGAATGCCGCTGCAATTTATTGTTTGCGACGAGGCCCAATTCTGCACAGTTGAGCAATGCGATCAACTCGCATTAATTGTTGACGAGCTTCATGTTGATGTTTATGCATTCGGCTTGATAACAGATTTCAAAGGATTGTTATTTGACGGCACAAGGCGGTTGCTTGAAATTGCCGATCAACGAATTGAAATGCAGGTTGAGGCTCGTTGTTGGTGCGGTGCTCGTGCAACGAATAACGCTCGATTAGTCAATGACAAAGTTGTACTTGAAGGTGAAACCGTGATGGTCGGTGACACCGATAAAAACACAGTCGCGCCGTTGTTTGGCGATGTTGTGCGTTACGAATTACTTTGTCGAAACCACTACCGCAAAAAACAAGTTTCGGCTAACTAAAAAACGTTCAGTAAATCGACAACGAAGACTAAAGTTTCTCCACCCTTAATAACTCCACCGGCACCTTGACTGCCATAACCCATATCTGGTGGGATTGTAAGTTTGCGTCGACCGCCGACTTTCATGCCCGCAACACCTTTATCCCAGCCTGAGATGACTTGACCGTTACCCAAACCAAAATCAAACGGCTCGTTGCGATCCCATGAAGCGTCAAATTGTTTTCCCGTACTCCACGCCACACCGACGTAATGCACCGAAACAGTTTTGCCGTTTATGGCTTCTTTCCCGCTGCCAACCGTAATATCTTCGGTTACTAAACCGCTCGGCGCTGGAGTTTGCGGAATCGTTACTTCTGGTTTGCTATTTGACATCCCTGCAGACTACTCAACAATTCTTAAATTTATTGAACGCTTTTACAATTTCTGCTGCGCTTGACGTAGTAGTTATCACGAATTTCTTGACGAATTCATCTAACTGTTGCATCTCTTGTGGAGTATCGATGTCTAATTTGATTTCAGGAAACGCTAACTCGGCTGGTGCAGCGACCGCCTGAATTTTATAATTTGACGCATTGTCCCAGATGTAACTTGTGACATGCTCGCGATGCGACTGCTGGGTAGTCGAATCTGCAATCGTGTTTAGCAGTGCTGTTGAAATAATTTCGGCACCAAAACCATCGGCGTATCGGTTGTTAAGTCTTTGCTGATGATTGCACGAATAGTCATAGTTGCCAGACTCATGAGCAACTACTAATCGATCTATCTCTTCGGCCGCGACAAACGGATTATCGGCACAAACCCGAACGACAAAATCTGCCTGTGAAATTTTCGCGGACTGTACGAATCGATCTAAGACATCGTTTTCACTGCCTCGAACGACGATCACATCAAAATTTGCTGCTGCGCTGGCGAGTTGATCATCATCACGATTATCTGATGTTGCAAGCACGACTTGATCGACTTGTTTAGCGTCACACACACGAGTCAACACCCAACTCAACAAGTCACGTTCACCAAGTTTTGCCAACATCTTGCCCGGAAACCGCTGCGAACCCATGCGCGCCTGCACCACGGCAACAACTTGGGTCATGATTTGGTGAGATCATCCCAAGTGAGAATGTGGTCTTCAGGCAAATCACGAATAAGTTTTTGTCCAATTACTTCGTCCCAGCTAATAGGACTAACACCAGTGCCGGGACGCTTCGCAACTAGATCACTGTCGACAATTTGGTGACCAGACTTTAAGTCGCGCGTCAAGACAATGCTTCTGCGTGCATTGAGTCTTGAAATCTCCTCCGTAGCGATTGGCGCTTTATCGCGTGTCGGCCCAAGCAACTCGTGAACTTTTTTAACTTTGACCTGAAAACGTGCTAGATCGCTTTCATCCATTGCGTGATAATGATCGTTACCAGGCAAGGTTTTATCAAGCGTGAAATGTTTCTCAAGAACTACCGCACCAAGTAGATGTGCTGCGATCAAACTCGTCATTTCTTCACTTGGCAGCGTGTGATCCGAATATCCAAGCAATAGATCTGGGTAGCGATTGTGTAATCCTGTGAGCATCCCTAGATGAGCATTTTGGTCACGGGTTGGATAATTGAGAATGCAGTGCATCAAGCAAATCTGTTTCGCACCCGCTGCACGCAAAATTGCTAGCGCAGAATCAATCTCTCCAATATTTGATGCACCAGTCGACAAAATAATTGGCTTGCCAGTTGCGGCAACTTTTTTAAGTAATGGTGGGTTCGTAATGTCCGCTGATGCAATTTTGAAATACTTCACTAATGGATCAAGCATCTCAACGGCACCGATGTCAAACGGCGTCGAAACAAATTCGATATCGAACTTTTTACAATGGTCTGCAAGCTCTTTATATTCGGCTTCGCCAAACGAGTCGTATTTAGTAAACAACTCATACTGGCTAGTCGTTGGTTCTTTGCTTGTATCCCAATATGACGGTGAAAACTTCGAGGCGATCAGACCGGCTTTGTAAGTTTGAAACTTTGCTGCATCGGCTCCACCACGCTTTGCCGCCTCAATCAACAGTTTTGCTGTTGCAAGCGAACCCTCATGGTTGACTCCGATTTCGGCAATTATGTATGGTGCGTCGTTTTCGCCAACAAGTCGGCTTCCTAATTGTATTGAAATTGTCATTTTGCCGACTCTTCGCCATGCTTCTCAACTATGCGCTGGCGATGGTGCTCCATTGCTGCAGAATCGTTAGTCGAATTATTGGCGTGGCGACGATAACGATAAAGCGGAAGCTCAAGTCGATGAATTTTATATTTTTTAGTGAACCTCAACCGAAGATCAGTTTCTTCGTGCAACAGAAAAGACTCGTCGTAAAGACCAATGTCAATCAATTGCTCGGTGCGAAACATAATGCCGCAAGCAATTGGTTCAGTTAAACAATTGTTTCGAGCCAGAACTTCTTCTTGCTCGTCAACCAACAAATAGTCACAGGCGATTGCATCCATGTATTTATTGTCACGCAAAAATCCATGGAGTAAATGCAAAAACTCATCATTGACATAGTCATCGGCGTCAACTCGAACTACAAATGGCGTGCGGGCTCGTCGAATGGCTTTGTTGAGTGATGCTGGGAGCCCGAGATTGCTTTCGTTTGTGATTAAAACTATTTCGTCAGCAAATTCTTGAAGCACACTTGCACTGTTGTCTGTACTGCCGTCGTTGACCACAACAATTTCAAACTTGTCGCGCGAAATATTTTGCGCAAGTAACGATCGAAGGCAACGGGTGATGTATCGCTCTTGGTTATATGCAGCGATAATCACAGAAATAATTGGTTGCAACATGAATCTGCTCAGATCAAAACTTTTGACAGTGCGGTGTGGAGTCTTGCCGGAACAGTTTCATCCATTTTTACGACAACTGGCAGCGATACTGCTCGTTCAAGTCGAGCCCGTGATGGACCAAATGCTTTGCCCAGGTCTCCTCCGTGTCGTGCCACGAGTTCAGACATATGCGTCCAAGTTCCTGCAAAGTGCCAAGTAACTGCCTCTGGCAAAATTTTTGTGGAAAGACCTTCAGCCAATAGTGCGCCACGACATTTTAGAGCAGTCGCATTATCGGCGACACTAAAAATCAGCGCATCAGCAGTTTCGTGAGACCCAGCCGGAACTTCGCGCGGAATAATACCGGGAAGATTTTGTATTGCTGCCCACATTGAATCGCGGTTTTTACGTTGCATTGTCACGACGTGGGAAAGTTTCTTCAACTGGGCCAGCCCAACAGCACCTTGAAGTTCATTCATCCGAAAATTGAAGCCACTGCTAGCGCGAGTGTCTTCCCAGCGCGGCACACTCGGGTTATTTTCGTGCCCATGATCATGCCAAGCTGCAGCAAATTTGTAATCGTTTTCGTTTTGAAACACGATCATTCCACCTTCGCCCGTAGTCATCGTCTTTGCAAAGTCGAAACTATATGTTCCCATTTGACCCCAAGTGCCCAACGGACGGCCATCAAGTGAGCCCCCGCATCCCCACGCTGCATCCTCGATAAGCGTGAGATTATTCTTTCGGCAAATATCATCAATCTCAAACAGCCGAGCTGGAGTGCCGAGCATATGCACTGCAATCACGGCCTTAGTTTTTGGTGTGATCAAAGACTTCAAAGATTCAGTATCCATATTTAATGTGCCGTCAATTTCTGCACACACTGGTATTGCTCCGGCTTCAATAATCGCTTCAACAGTGGCGACAAAAGTAAAACTCTGGGTAATTACTTCGTCGCCTGGTTTTATATCTAAAACTGCGAGCGCAACGCGAAGTGCTGCGGTGCCTGATGTAACCGCAAGTGCGTGCGGCATGCCGACAGATTTTGCGAACTCGCGTTCAAAATCTCGAACCTTCCAGCGGTCTTGTCGTAAGTGATCAAACGAGTGGCGAAATAACACTCCCCCGTGTTTGAAAATATCGTCAATCTCGGCCTGTTCTTCAGCACCAATGAGCTCGTAACCAGGCATGTATTGATTTTACTCTGAGATCTTTACATCTTCTCAAACAATGAAATGATCCTTGCGTCTGTCAGCGTTGCGCGAAACTCGGTACCCAGTGCATTAGTAAGTGGCTTTTCATGTTTGATAGTTGCGGCAATTAAGGCTTGGCGTAGATCATCGGTCAGGTTGGCACACACACCGCGTGGTAGTTCAACCTTTTGCAATTCAATCATCGTTCGAAACTCACTATGTGCTTGCGGATAAAACTCACCCATCGCATTAAGTACGACACAGTTTGCTACACAATGATGCATACCAAACACGACACTCAATGCAGCAGAAAATGGGTGAATGATTCCGACATAACTCGTGGCGATCGCACATCCACCTAAATAGCTCGCGACCATCAAGTCACTTCGTCGAGCATCAGCCATCATGTCGCTACTTAAAAATACATTGCGACAAAGATTTACAGTTTCTCGTGAATACGCATCACCAATTGCATTGCGGTACGAACCATCTAACGCTTCGATGCAATGAATATAGGCGTCCATACCTGTATAAAAATATTGATTTCGCGGAACTGTGCTGGTCAAACTCGGGTCTAAAATAATGTGATCAAAAACTGTGTAGTCGCTATTCATACCTAATTTAAGACCAGTTTCGACATTCGTCATTACGCAAGTGCGCGTTGCTTCAGCACCAGTGCCAGAAATAGTCGGTACACCTATTTTGTGAATTCCAGGTACGCGCACCAAATCCCAACCTTGATAGTCGGCCGCCTTACCGCCATTTGTTAACAAGTTCGCTACAGCCTTTGCGGTGTCAAGGGTTATCCCGCCACCGATGCCGACAATTGTTGCAGGTTGCTTATGACCTGACGATTGAAGTGCGACAACTAGATCATCTATCCCTTGAGTGGTCGGCTCTTTTTCGGTTTTTATAAAATGCTTTGCATCACCTGCAATTATCCCTAGCGAGTTGAGAACATCTTTACTATTTTCAAAAAACTCGTCAACTAGATAAACCGCATGTGATGTTTCTTTTGTGCGTTGTGCATTAACTAAATCTGCTAGTCCCGAAAGCGAACCATCGCCAATTGTGAATCTTCCAACATTACGAACATTTTTAACACCAGTGTCAAGAATTGTCATTAGAGCCCACGCACAGCGTCAAACATTGAAACTGAGGCGTTGAACTTTCCGTTGCTTGCTACCACTGTGCAAGGCTCGCTGAAGACTCGCTCAGGTAAATTAACCCCTTCGATTTCAAATGTTCCACCCGCGCCATTTACTATCGCCAATCCTGCGGCAACATCCCAAAACATGATGTTGTGTTCTGCGTAAACATCAGCTGCGCCAGTTGCTACAAGCCACAATGATGCAGCCGCTGCGCCAATCATCCGAATCTTTCCGAACGAACGCATTGTTGTCGCAAATGCTTCAACAGCGCGCGGATCGTCAATTGGAAACCGACTTGGAAACCCAGTGCACAGTGTCGCCTGACCGCGTTCTTCGCGATCTGAGACATGAACAAGAACTTTTTCGACGTACGCGCCGATTTTTGGTCCACCAAAACTCAGTTGCTTTGTAACCAAATTAAACAGCACACCCAGCACGGGCTCATTGCCTTGCCACAAGGCCAACGAAATCATCGAAGGTCCAAGACCCCTGCTGAAGTTGTAACTTCCATCTAATGGGTCAATTACCCAAAGTAAATTTTTAAATTTACCTGAATCAATAAACCCAGTTTCTTCGCTAAGAATTGGAAACCCGAAACTGTTTAACCCTTTAATCAGTTGCTTTTCTAAAATTTTGTCAGCGGCAAGTTTAATTTCACGCCCGCCCACTTGAAGATCAACTACTTCTTTGGCCGCTTGGCTATTTGCGCGAATAAATTTTTTACCAACATTGCGAACAAGTTCTGTAGTAGCAATTACGAGACCTTGAATATCGTTAATTGTCAGATCAAGCATTGTCGTATTGCGCATTGTCGTATCGCTCATTGGGGTACCTCAGGGTTCTTTATGTCAAATTTGTCGCGCCAAATTGGATCGGCATAATAAATTTTATAGACAAGTTTCATTGTTTCGAAGGCATCATGCGATGTGCCGTTTTGAACGGGTTGATTGTGAAGAATACTTTGCGTGAACGCCGCAATCTCTGAGTCCCAAGATGGATCATCAGAATATTCAAAAAGCTCTTCCTTCGGGTCACCGTTGTCTTTGTCTGGATCGGCGGTCACCAAAGTCATTGTCTCGTTGCCATAACTTTTCGAACCAGTCAAGATGCCTCGCAAAATTACACCACCGCGTTGCATATTTATATCAAGACTAAATTGGTGTCGCCATTGGGTCGCCGATGAATTAAGCATCGCCACGACGCCATCTTTGGTTTTCATTAATGCATAAGCATTATCTTCAACGTTGTATCCCCAATGACCGTTTGAAATAAAACTCTGGACATCAACGAACTCACCGGCCATCAGACGCATTAGATCAACCATGTGGATGCCTTGATCTAGAAGTACTCCTCCACCGGCGATCTCGCGTTTTGCGCGCCAGTCAGCTTGATTAAAAGTAATCAACTTTGATTTTCCGTAAACACCACGCATGTTGATGATCTTGCCGAAGCGACCAGAACGAATAATTTTCAGAGCATCTTGAACTGAATCGTGATATCGGTGATTAAACCCATACATCAATCGACAATTTGGATTTTTCTTTTCAGTTTCAATTACGCGAGTGATGTCGGCAATGTCTCGCCCTGGTGGCTTCTCACAAAACACATGCAGGCCCAAGTTCAATCCAGCCTGCGTAACTTCTGCGGCAATATCGTTAGTCACACACACAATTAATACATCTAAGTCTTGTTCTAGAAGTTGCTGGTAGGTACGAAAATGCTTTACACCGTTTGGCAAAACCCCATCGTCTTTGAAGACACGATCACAAACCGCGATGAGTTCAAGATCGGGGTGCCGTTCAACGCAATCACCACGACGTTTACCTACTACGCCGTAGCCAGCGATACCGACTTTCAAAACTTTTGCACTCATGTCGTGAAGTTTAAATACCTAGTCACTGTGCAAATTTTGATCGCCGAGCAAATTTCAATCACTGTGGCGCAGTCGCACCCAGATTTAAAAACACTGTGTCGACGCCGTAGGCAATGAATGTGTAGCCTTCACGAATTCGTTGCTCAAGCATTTTTGTATCTGGCTGAACAACATGCATTCCGCATGGCATCTTATGTTTGGCACATACTTTAAGAATTTGAGAAAGCGTGTCAAGATACTTTTTATTTTCAAAGTCTCCAGTGATGCCGAGTGACGCCGACAAGTCATATGGCCCGACCATGATCGCATCTAATCCATTCACGGCGACAATTGATTCAAGGTTGTTAACGGCGTCAATATGTTCGATTTGAGCGATGACTAGTGCCTCTTGCGATTCTTCTAGATACTCATCAAAAAACTTTCCAAAAACATTTCCTCGTTGAAAGCCCACTCCGCGTCGACCACGAGGCGGCCAGTGGCATTCGCTAATGATCGCCTGAAGTTGCGCCGCTGAAGAAATCATCGGTATCACTACGCCTGCAGCTCCTTGGTCAAGAGCTTGTCGACAATTAATTGGTAATGGGCTTGCGACACGCGCCAAAGGAAGTGTTCCCCCGAGTTCAAGCGCGCGAAAAATATCTGGCAGCTGATTCAATGCGACGGGCCCATGCTCCATGTCGATTGCAACCCACTGATAACCAGCCCGACCCATAATCTCTGCAATATTTGAATCAGGAATTTGCATCCAACTTCCGACGACAGCCGAGCCTGCATCCAGTGATTTGCGAATTACTCGCACTCGTTCAAGCCTGTTCATGGATACCTCAATTTACTGAGAATTGGTGGCGGGGGTAGGATTTGAACCTACGACCTTTGGGTTATGAGCCCAACGAGCTACCGGACTGCTCCACCCCGCGTCGTACCACTCAGACTACCATCGGCGTGCCATAATCGCAGGTGCGATGGCTCTTTTCAATCGAACTCCAAAAGCTTCACAGTCTGACTTAGAAACGCTAAAGACAGAACTTGTCGAACTGCGTGAAGAATTGACTAAGCGAACGAATGCATTATCACTCGTGACAGCAATGACAAATGGTTTGGATCAAAAAATTTCTATCATTGATCAACGAGTCACCAAGATGACCACCGAACTTTCACATCAGATTCACGAACTTGGATCAGAAATTGAGACTCTGACTAAGTCTTCACAAGACAATGCATCGCGGGAAGCATTAGAGCAACTTCGTATTAGCCAAATAAGAATTGCTAATGAACAAGCACGATACGAGATCGCTTTTAGACAAGACCTTGCCGAACTTGTTGAACAAATTCGTCGAACTCAATAATTCAGAAAACTACTGTTAGAAGTTCTCAGCCACCAATAAGCGAAATTGCTCGACTAATTAAACTTCTGGCTTCGGCAAGTTTCTGCTGATACAAGGCAAAATCTGGCGGAGTTTTACCAAGTGCCGCGTCGGCTTGTGCGAACAATTCTTCGGCTTTTGCGAGCAATGCACTTGGGGTATCCAATGCTGTATTGCCATCAGTGCTTGACGGCAAAGTTGAGTCAGTCGTTGCAGTGCTGCCAGTTGTTGAACTGCCAGTTGCTGTGTCTTCAGCTGGTGTAGCAGTACCGTCATTAATTCTGTCGCCAAGATTATCTTTGAATCCCGGAAATAATTTAGCAATAGCCGAAGTTAAATCGTCTGCGAGAACAACTTTGTTGTTGTATGACGCCAGGAATTTTCTGACAAATATTTGTTTTGCCGATGGGTCATCAGGTCGCACGAACAAAGGTCGAACATAGACGAGGCCCTTTCCAATATTTACTATTTGCAAATCACCAAAAATTACTCGAGAGCCTCTTTGGTCAAGCAAAGTGATCTGCTGAGAAACTGCAGGGTCGCTGCCAATTTCTGCGGCAATTGTCGCTGGCCCTTCTGGAAGCGGATCATTTATTTTGAACACTGTCAACTGGCCATAAGTTGCTGGGTCGCTTGAAACTGTCATGAATGCGCGTAATTCTTTTCTCGCGTTATCTGCCGAGAACGGCACAAACGGACGCAACATTGAAAACACACCTGTTTTTTGGGCACCACCTGGCGCATGAAACATCGTGTAGTACGGCTCAAACCGCGCCACACTTGCGTCACGCACATCTCCAGTGTTAACTGAATTTAAGTCATTAACGAGTCCGCTAGATACTGCACCACTTACTCCTTCTGGTTCAATTGCAGGAGCTTGAGCGACGCTCCATGCAGCGTTGCGATTAAAAAACATTGTTGCGTCGTTGAACTGATATCGGCCGTAGGTATTTGTTTGCACTCTAAATAAATCTTCTGGATATCTGAAGTGTTCGATAAGTTGTTTCGGTGCGAGCGCAACTGAAGTGAATAATTTCGGAAATACCGATTGCCAAGTCGAGACAATTGGATCTTTTGGATCTACAACGTAAAACTTCATTGATCCGTCGTAGGCGTCAACGACAATTTTAACGCTATTGCGGACGTAATTGAAGTCAGCATTTAGTCCGCTAGCGCTATTCAATTGATCAATGTTCGCTCGCTGTGCATAAGGATAACGATCAGTTGTTGTAAATGCATCCAACACCCACATCACTTTTCCATCAACAACAACCGGGTACGGGTCAGCATCCATTTTCAAAAATGGCGCAATCTTTTCTGCTCGCTCGCGAATATTTCGAAACAACATAATCTGCGATTTTGGTGTGATCAAACCTGAACCAAAAAGGTTGTACTCGCCAAAATGCACGGCGAATGCTGCTCGGCGAACGAGCGACGAAAGTTGCACACCACCAGTGCCAGAGAATGTACTTGTTTTACCGTCATCACATGACTGTTCTACTTCGCGACTGTTTACCAATGCGTACGAATCAAGACCTTCACCGAAATACAACTCAGGTTGCTTCACATCAAGGTTTGTGTAAATTGGTCTGCCGTCAACCGTGACTTTACTTGCTGGTGCAATAACCAGACCGCAACCGTGTGTATATAGGAGATGTCGTGAAACCCACGTGCGGTTTGGAATGCCATCAGTATTTAACTCACGAGCGGCAACAAGCACTTGTTGAACTCGACCATCAATCGCGTAGCGGTCGACATCTAGATCACGAATCGCGTAATACGAAGTTTGTCCTTCGTCCAAAACAAATCGATCACGCATCTGTATCGGGTCAAGTTGCCGAACATCGCGCAAAGGTTCAACATCTGCAGCGACATCTGCTGCGGTTATCGAGCCATACTTGACATCTACCTGTTTGACATCACTCAAACCCATTGCGTTCTTTGTTGCTATCAAGTTGCGCTCAATATATGGAAGTTCTTTTGTACTGACGTTGGGCTGCACAGAAAAACGCTGTACAAGCGAAGGGTAAATTGTGCCAGCAACAAGTGCGACGACGACCCAAAGCATTGTTGCCAGAACAGGTAAGCGCCATCCTTTTTGTAAAACATTCCATAAAAATAAAACCGCTACCGCGAGCGAAACAAGAATCATCAAACTTGTTGCCGGTAGTTGTGCCGTTACATCTGTGAAAGTTGCACCCTGCACCACACCACGAGTTGATCGTGTTAATTCAAAGCGACCAAGCCAATACGACGCTGCTCGTGACAACGCGATTAGAGCGAACAATACCGAGAGGTGAGCTTTTGCTTGCGGAGTAACTCGACGGCCTTGCATTTGCATCTGAATCGAACCATTCAGATAATGGATCATCGTTGTCACAAGCGTGATTAGTACGAGTGCGGCCAACAACCAACCAACTAAAAATTCAAGAAATGGTAGACGGAAAATGTAGAAGCTTAAATCGCGCGAAAATAGTGGGTCTTGTATGCCGAACTGTTGAGCGTGACGAAACAACTGCCAGTCTTGCCACTGTGCCGTGGCTGGAAGGCCGACAAGAAGTCCGAGCACGACTGAAACCACAATGCGAACAAGCCATTGACGCTTTGCGACTAACTGCCGATAACCAGCGAGTGCTCGTTGCTCTGCAGACACCGGAACATTTTCTGGTGCAAGACGGTCAGCTAGCCACAGATTAATCAACATCGCAACTGCGAAAACCACTACAAATATTGCGGCGAGAGAAATCTTTGTTGTGATTACCCCCCAGAAAATATCTGTGCGACCCAACACATCGTGCCACAGCAAGTCAACATAGAAACCAGAAATACTTCGAGCCGAAATTCCACCAACGACAAAAACTGCGAATATGACGGTCCAAATTGCTCGGCCTTTTTTAAAAGCGTTGAATCCAAAGCCACCTGATGAATTACGACGGGGAAACGGAGATCTTGGTAAATCGGAGGGGTTCCGCACGGAACAAAGACTACCTCTGTGATGGAACTACGAGACAGCGGCATCCTGAGTGAACAACTGGATGTTCGTGCCCCGTAGGAAAGTTTTCTCCAAGTGCGATTGCGCCGGCAAGCGAATTATCTTCAGCATCTGAACATGCAGGACCATTCGGATCAACCATCCAGCAAACTTTTGTACCCGCATCAAGAACTAGATATGCACCTCGACTGTAAGCAAGACGAGCAATGTCGCTGACAAGTTTATCTATCTGTTGCATTTTCCATTCGCGGTAAACGGTACGAATCAAACTTGACATCTCACTAGCATCACCAGCGCTTTTTTCGGCACATTTTTGAATTCGCGTTCGTAACGGAAGCACAATCGCATCGGCAAGTTTTTTAGACATAACTTGCATCACGGTCGTGTTGCTAATTTTTTTTCGAAGATCGGCTTTAAGACTTTTTGAAAGCGACTGCGCGCCAGCCATTGCGGCTTCAATTAAATCTTTGTTGGTGGCTTCAACAAATGATTGAACTTGACTATCAAAACTCGGCAGGACTGTCTCTAGTGCAACTTGAGCTTTTTTATTTTGCAGATAGTTGAGAACTGAATTCTCCTCGTCAGCGAGAACACGCTTAAGTTTTTTAGACAGTGCTTCAACTATTGGGGCAAGTGCTTCGTCACGCTTGGTAAAAATTTGCGGATCTGGCTTCGCCGAAACTGGTGCTTGGTTCGTTGTACTAGCTGTACTAGCTGTCGTATTTGACACGTCACGCTTGACAACTTTTTTCGGAACTGGCTCAACTTGTTTAATCGAACTTGCTACAGAACTCGCGCCTGCCTCTCGTAATTTCGCAAATAGATCGTCCACATTTGACTTTTTTGGCGCAAGTACTGCAGGCTTTTGCTCCGACTTCGTATCTGTGTCATGCGCTTTGGCAGCCGGGTTTACTTCTGGATTTACTTCAGGTATCTCAGCTACTTCAGATGGCGGTACATCAGTTGACGGATGCAAGCGACGTGAAGTTCTGCCGAATAATTGAATGACATTCGCTCTGTGACCTTCATCAGGTTCTGGCTTTACTTCTAGTTTTATTTCTGGTTTTGTTTCTGGCAGTGCCTCTGCTTTTACTTCTAGTTCTACTTCTGGCTGGACTTCTAATTTGATTTCAGGTTCTACTTCCGGCATTACTTCCAGCTTCGTTACTGCTGGTTCTTGCAATAAATCAGATTCGCCTTGCGACTCAGCTGACGACGTCAGAAAAGGTTCTTCGGCAGTAAAAGTTAACTCTTTGTCACTTGTAGTGAACGAAACTTGTTCTATATGTTGCGATGGTTCAAAGTCAGGCGACTTTGAAACTTCTGGACGCAGATTATCTAAAGTGTCATCTTCGAATTTTTCTCGATCAAAAAGAACAACATTGTGTAACGTTTGGTCAACTACTCCCTCAGGGATGGCTTGCCTTAGGTCTCCGGCCGCTTCATCAAATTCAGTCAAGTCACCCATCACGTCATTGGCTGCTAGCCGTGCGCGTTCAAAGGCTGACATCAAACGATCCCGATCGCGAACTAATTGTTCGATTTGCTGTTTCGCAAGTTCGCGACGCCGTGCGAGTTCAGTCAACATTTTCTCTTTGTATGCGCGCGCTTCATTTATCATTTCGCGACCTTGCTGTTTAGCAAGTTCTATTTCGGATTCGCTGTCATCTAAAGCATCACTTCGCCGACGTTCATTTTCAATTTCAGCTTCTTCACGTAATCTTGCAACTTCAGAAGTTGCTTCGCGCACCAATCTTTCAGCTGTTTCAGCACCACGCATTCGCATCTGTTGGGCGGCTTCTCGAGCAACAGATAGAACACGAGCCGTCTCTTCGCCGAGCAGCGTCGTTACCGTTGCTTCATCTAGAACACCGGGATCAGACAAACCACGAGTTTGCATCGCGCGCATTTCGCTTTCTAAAAATCTTTCTCGCTCTTGAAGTCTGGCCAACTCAGCCGAGACCATCCTCAAAAAGTCACGAACTTCACCTTGGTCATAACCGCGCCTCGCGATATTGAATTGTGCTGACCCAACCGCACCAGGGGATGAAGGGTCAGGGCGCGAGAATGTAATCGCCATATATATAAGGTTAAACCTTGACTAGAGCTCTATCGCGTCATTAGAAATGTCGCTGCCCCCCATCTCTTTGAGAATTGCTAGTGCTTCACCAAGATTTGCAACAGGAGCAATACGCAATTTTGATCCCGCAATCCGCTTAGCCGCCTCAATTTCTTCTGCCTTTTGCGAACTCGGTATGAAAAATACTTTGGCACCAGAAGCTTTAACGGCAACTGTTTTCTGACGCAACGCACCAATCGCGCCAACTGTTTCGTCGCCATCAATTGTGCCAGTCGCAGCTACTTTGACTCCACCTGTTAAATCACCAGGAGTTAATTCGTCTAACAAAGCCAAAGTGAAGGCAAGACCGGCAGATGGCCCACCAATTAGGTCGGTGTCAATATCAACTTCAAACGGCAACTTAACAATTCGTGTGTCAGCGGGCCATACTCCGATAATCGTTCGATTTGGATCATCTGGACTGGCAATCAACTCGACATCTTTGGTAACTGAGTCGGTAGTTCTATGAGGTGTGATTTCTAATTTAACGACATCACCTGGCGAATAATTTTTCATTAGTGGAAGTAGGTCAGCCAATGTCGGAATCTTAATGCCATCAAAAGATGTGATCGTGTCGCCAACTCCAAGTTGCAAACACGCACTAAGTGGACGCGGTTTGGCCTCGCAAACAAATCGATCAATAATTAATTCTCCATAACTTATTGACACCTTGTAGCCCAAACGATTCATGGCGACATATTCTGCAATTTGTTTTGCAGTTGTCATTGACTGATATCCGAGATTCTTTTGTTGATCAGGTGTTGAATCGCCGAATTTCTGAACGCGATTCAATACATCTACATCTGGGTCTAGCGTGCCGAGTAGAGCATCAAGCGCAGAGAGTTTTGATCCAAATGCAGTAACAAATAAAACTGGTGACTTTGGCTTGTACCGATCTGCAAGCGCAAGAGCATCTTTGTCGAACGAAAATCTAGAGCTAACTTGCTCTGCAGAACCAGGTGCGACTTCCCAATAGTTAACGCGAACCAACGAAGAAATAATTATCGCACTAGTTACTAGCCAAACAATTGTGAGCATTGGTATTGCCCACCACATGTTTGTCTGACGCGGCGCAATAACCACTTGATTCTCGTCTTGATGCTCTTCAGACACCTCTGGCGATACGCTAGAAGAAGTCGTGGTTGTGTCGAAACTCATGTCACTTACCGTCCTTGATGTTACGGTCAGGTCTCTTGCGATCATCGTGCTGAGCCTGATTACGTTGTTTTTGGTCACAAAAAATCGAAATTCCAATACAACTAAATCGCATTCGGTTCGAGTCGAGAGTCAAGGTTCTAATTTATCCGCACCAAATACAAATTCTTGGAATATCCGATCAGTAGGCGCAATTGGCATCACTAGCATCTTCTCTGGAGTCGTGTTAGCAGTTTTCATTTCAGTGATATTGGCAGTTTTGGTCTCCAAACTGACCGGATCAATAGGTCAATAGCAAATGAAGATTCTCGTAACCGGAGCAGATGGTTTTATCGGTTCGC
>Ga0214919_10005663_pt1 | contig 17553 bp, 21 predicted proteins | sample LL1503_MetaG_FD_177994 | JGI IMG/M metagenome (GOLD analysis project Ga0214919, IMG submission 177994) | Freshwater microbial communities from Lake Lanier, Atlanta, Georgia, United States - LL-1503 | ecosystem: Environmental > Aquatic > Freshwater > Lake | place: USA: Georgia | collected...
TGTTTTTATTGCTTCACCATCGGCCACCGAGAAGTGCCGAACCAGCGCCAACAAATAGGAGCGCGCGCCCTGACTCAAGGGTTTGAACTCGGCAAATCCGGCATCGCTCAGGGCGATGAACCAGGCCACTTCGACCTGCACGCGTCGGTGCATATAGCCCAGCTCGCTCATCAGGGGGCTCAAGGTGGCGAGCTTGCTTGCGTAGCGTCCGTCCAGTGGGGAAAGTGCAGAAATTGCAGAAACTGTCATCACGCAATTGTAGGTGGTTCACCTGTATAGAATGCCTTGTCGAAGTTGGAAACACAAAAGCATGAAATTGATCGGTTCTTCATCTAGCCCCTATGTGCGCAAAGTCCGCATCGTGATGGCCGAAAAAAAGTTGGACTACGATTTCGTCACCGAAGACGTCTGGTCTGCCGATACCACCATCACGCAATCCAACCCGCTTGGCAAGGTGCCGTGCCTGATCATGGAAGCCGGTGAGGCCTTGTTTGATTCGCGTGTCATCGTGGAATATCTAGACACCTTGTCGCCCGTGGGTAAACTCATTCCGAGTACCGGGCGTGACCGCGCCGAAGTGAAAACATGGGAGGCTTTGGCCGACGGTCTCATGGACGCAGCCATCCTGGCACGTCTGGAAGCCGTTTGGGCGGGCCGCAGCGCAGCGCAGCGCAGCAGCGCCTGGATAGCCCGCCAGATGGGCAAGATTGATGATGTCCTCACGGCTATGGCCAAAGCCCTGGGCGACAAGCCCTATTGCTCGGGCATTCACCTCTCTCTGTCCGACATTGCGGTCGGTTGTGCCCTTGCCTATTTGGACTTCCGGTTTCCGAACGTTGCCTGGCGTGACACCCATCCTGTGCTGGCCAGGCTGCAAGACAAGCTCGCGCAGCGCCAGAGTTTTATTGATACATTTCCCATCGCCTAAGCTGCGGCGCGGTTTAGCTGTTGGCGCGGCGTTTGAGCCAGCGCATCAGGCCTCCTACCAGGGGTAGCTTTTCATATAACTCTTCCGCTGCATCCCAGTAGTCTCGGTGCAGCACCACCAGGCCGAGCGCGTCAAAGACCAGGTGCGAGGCGCCCAGGATCACCTGCTCGGTGCCAATTTGGTAGTTGCGAAACTGGAAGCGAAACTCCCAGGTCAAAAAACACTGCTCGCCTTGGCAAATGTGCTGCGTCACGACAAAGCGCGGCCCAATCAAAGCCACAAACATGTGCTCAAAAATCCCCGTAATCGCTGGCAGGCCGCTCACGTCGTTAAAGGGGTCTTTGAAGCGCGCTTGGGCCGCGTAGTATTGCTTTAGCTGCCCCACGCTGGCGGGCGTCAGGTTCTCAAAGTAGTTCACCAGCGCGGCGACGGCCTTCGTCTCGGGTGGTGGTTGAGGGTTCATAAAACGGTCTTTCGCACCAGGAAAAAATACCAGCGGTTGGGCATGCTGCGCAGTGCCTTCATCCAGAAGGTAAAGCGTTTGGGAAAGTGAATTTCAAAGTTTCCCAGCGCCCATCCATCGAGTATGGCCTGTGCCGCTTGTGCTGAGGAAATCAGCCCGGGCATTTTGAAGGTATTGCCCGCCGTTGCCGGCGTATCCACGAAGCCAGGATTGATGACTGACACACCAATGCCGTCGGCCTGCAAGTCCAGGTACAGGGTTTCGGCTAGGTTGGTTAAGGCCGCCTTGGTCGGGCCGTAGGCTAGGCTGTTGGGCAAGCCCCGGTAGCCTGCCACGCTGGACACAAATGCCAGGTGGCCACTGCCGCGTTGGCGCAACGCCGGTAGCAAGGCATCAAGCAGGTACAAGGCACCCTGGTAATTCACCTGCAGATGGCGCAGCATCTCCGGCACATCCAGGGCATTGGCGCGCATGGCCCGGTAATGGCCGGCGCAATACAGCACGCAGTCCGGAGTGCTCAACTCCAGAAGGCTTTGCACGCACTGGTGCATCTCCTGTGCGTCGGTGCTGTCCAGGGGCAGTGCGGCGCTGCCGGGGTGTTCGGCTACAAAGTCGTGCAGGGCTTGTGCATTGCGGGCCGACACCGTTACCCGTGCACCCCGTGCGTGCAGCGCCGCCGCGGTGGCACGACCGATGCCGCTGCTCGCACCAATGACCCAGACCGACTTGCCGCGCCAGTCGGTGATCGGCGGATTGAAGGGTTTGAGCCAAGCCATGGTCTAACGCTTGCTAAAACTCAAGGTCACTTCGCCCAGGTAAATGCCAAACTTGCGCATGGTCGCCTTGTTGAGCATCACCCGGTCGTTGACCAGGTACATCCAGTCGTCGAACTGCACCTCGTACACCTTGCCATCGACCGGCAGCGCCAGCGTGTAATTCCAGTGAAAAGCATTGCCCGTCGATTCACCCTGGGCCTCGCCTACAACGTCGTCGGCGCGCCCGCTATAGCGTCCCTCGCCCAAGGCCGTCAGGCGCCAGATGCGCTTTTGAACGCTGCCGTCCGAGTAACTAAAGCTCTCGTCTAGCACTCCCTGGCCATCTTTCCACGTGCACTCCATGACCACCGTGAAGCGCTTGACCACGGTGCCCGAGCGGTCAGTGAAGACGCCATAGGCGTCTAAGGTGCCATTGAAATACTGTTGCAGGTCAAGCGCGGGTTTTTCGCCCCGGTAGCTCTCCATTTTTTGCGAGGCGCAACCGACCAGGTTGGCCACGGCAGCACCGATGGCGCCGATAGCGCCACCCAAAATCAAGCGTCTTTTCATCATCAGAGTCTCCTTCGTGGCAATAGTAGATACAGCAGGCCGGCGGCCAGCAGTTTGAGTGCGCAAGGCAGCAGACAGTAGGCCCAGGTGAGCGCTTGCAGACCTTGCGGGTCGCGGCTGCCCGGCGAATAGCCAAAAGCTGACAGCAGTGGCAGCGCCGTGCCAGCGGCCAGTGCCAGATTAAGCTTGCTGGCCAGGTTCCACCAGCCGAAATAGCTGCCACTGGCAGGCGCGAGGTCCACCTGGCGCGCTATCACGCCGGCTAGCAACGCGCTGGGCAAGGCCAAATCGGCAGCCATGGCGGCGCCCGACAAAGCGCACACCACGACAAATGCGGGGCTGTCACCGGCGCCCAACTGCGCCGCAAACGCAAACACTGCGACGGCCAGCAACATGCCCGCCAGCCAGCTACGTTCCAGACCCCAGCGCCCTACCGCGCGTAGACAGGGGCCCAGCGCCAGCGCGGCCGCTACGAAGTACACAGCCAAAAACCCGGCCTCCATCTCTGCCGGTGCCTGGAGGCGGTCTTGGACAAAAAACAGCAACAAGGTCGCTGGCAAGGCGGTGGCAATGCCGTTGAGCATGAAAACCGCCAACAAGGCCCGAAATTCGGGCACTGCCCAAGGCGCCAGCAGGGCGAGCCCCCGTGTGGGCGCCGGATCTTTGGCGCCTGCGTGGAATGGCGGCGCCCGATGAACTGGCCGGGGCGCGCGGCTCCAGGCCAACCAACCCAAGGCCAAAGCCAGCCAGAGCAGCCCCACGGTAACAGGCAACCCAAAGGCTACCGGGCTTACTGACGCCAAAATAACTCCGGCCAAGCCCAGCCCTTCGCGCCAGGCCACGATGCGGCTGCGCACCACGGCATCACCTCCCAGCAGTGCGCCCCAGGACTGATGCAGGATGGTCAATGCACTGAATGCCGCGTAGCACAGCATGAGACAGCCGCCGGCCCAAAACCACAAAAACGGCAGGCTGCGCTCGGGAGGAAAAAACAGCGCGGCAAAACTCGCCCCCAGCAGCAGTGCCGCCAGCCCACCCCAGAGCAGCACGGTGGCGTTGGAACGGGCAAACAAGGCGTCGGCCCAACGTCCGAGCGGCGGGTCTATCAGCGCATCAAGCAGTCGCACTCCCAGCAGCAGCAGGCCCAAACCCGCTAGAGGGACGGCGAAGTTGCGCGCGTAGTAGTTGGGGAGCAGCACATATAAGGGCAGGGCGACAAATGCAAGCGGCAGGCCTAACAGGCCGTAGCGCAACCCTTGGCGCCACGGCACCGTCAGGAGCGCAGGCGTGTCGGGCCTGGCTTTTGTGGGCAGGGCGTCAGGGGTCAAGAAGGGCCGCCCTGGAGAAGCGCGTTGCGCAATCGGGGCTCACTGGTGTCCGGGCTGAGCCAGATACCAAAAAACGCGCGGGAAAAGTCGGCGTCATCGACGACCGCACGCAAGCGGCCGTTGAAATAGAAGCGCGCTCCCACGCCAGGGCGGTGTTCGCCGGTAATGCGGTCGCCTGGCTCGACATCGGGAAACGCGCTGCGCATGGCGGCCGACCAGGCCATTTCCTTAGCTGGGTCAAGGCCGCGTGCGCGGCGCAGTTCTTGGAGCGAACTCGCAACCAATGCGGCCCCGGATAGCTTGCGCAGGTAGCGCAGCTCCAAGGCAAACGGATGCTCGATGTATTGGCTTGCTGCAAAGCCCGGCGACACCCATAAGGCGGCATCGAACACATCCCAAAACAGGTAACGCATGCGTCCGGTGCCCACCATTTCGGCCTGCGGCAGCGCTTGAGCCACTTCGCTAGGTGCCGTGGTCGCCAAGGCAGAACTACCGGCCAGGCTGATTTGCAAAGCCGCTGCGCCCAGCAGCAGTGCGCGTGCGGTGCGCCGCCATCGAGGAGGATTCGGTCGGGCCATGGCCTGTAAGCTCACCATTTAAGGCTTGCGCAGGGTGTACTGCACCACATCGATATTGCTTTCCATGAACGCGGCCTCGCAATAGCACAGGTAGAACTCCCAAATGTGCATAAAGCGCGCATCGAAGCCCAAAGCCAACACGTCGGCGCGTTGGGCCAAAAAGGCGTCGCGCCAGCGTTTGAGGGTTTCGGCGTAGTCCTGGCCAAAGGCATGCTCGCCCACCACCTCCAAGCCTGCGGCCTGCGCCTGTGCCCGAAACGCGCTGGGGCAGGGTAAGCAGCCACCCGGGAAGATGTACTGCTGAATGAAGTCGGTGGAGTTGACGTAACGCGCAAACAAGGCGTCGTCGATCACGATGCTTTGGATGCAGGCATGGCCACCGGGTTTGAGCAGCTTGGAGACGCTGGAGAAATACGTGGGCCAATAGTCCTTTCCCACGGCCTCAATCATCTCCACCGAACAAATCGCGTCAAACGGCGCATCGGCAATGTCGCGGTAGTCTTGCAGGCGCAAGTCGGCAAGCGCTGCCACACCCAGTCGCTGCATGCGCTCTTGCGCAAAGGCGAGCTGCTCGGTGCTCAAGGTCACGCCCGTCACATGGGCGCCAAAAGCCGTAGTGCCCATCTCCGCCAAGGCGCCCCAGCCGCAGCCAATCTCCAGCACCCGGTCGCCCGGTCGTACCTGGGCCTGTTCCAGCACCCGGCGCACTTTGGCGCCCTGGGCCTGCTCCAGACTTTGCTGCATATCGCCCTGGAACAGGGCCGACGAGTAGTTCATGCTCGGGTCCAGCCAGCGGGTGTAGAAGGTGTTGCCCAAGTCGTAGTGGGCATGGATGTTTTTCTGGCTATTGGCGCGGGTGTTGCGATTGAGCCAGTGCTTGACGCGGTAGGCCAGCTGACCCCACCAACTGCCAAAAATCACCCGCTCTACATCTGCGCGGTTTTGTACCAGCACGCGTAGCAAGGCGGTGAGGTCGGGCGTGGTCCAGTCCCCGGCGATATAGCTTTCGGCAAAGCCGATGTCGCCCGATTTGAGTGCCGCCGAAAACGCGTTCCAGTTGTGCAGGTGCAGCGTGGCGTGCGGCGACGCGGTGCCGCCAAAGCGCTGCATGCCGCCGTCCGGGTAATGCAAGGTCAGGCTGCCGTGGCGCAACCTTTGCAGCAGTTTGAGAACGGTGCGCGCTGCTGCAGGAACGCCGACCGTGGGCGTGCTGGCGGCGGCGTCTTTGGTCGTGGAATGGTTCATAGGCGCGTTAAACAAGTGAGGGAAATCGAAATAGCCGCCTCAGCGGCTCACAAAATCCGCTGGGGGAGGCGGCACGTGGAAAAACCGGACGCGTTTGACAAACAGGCGCAGGGCCTGCCAATGAATGCGCCCTACCACCGCCAGCGTCATCAGCGGATAACGCCACAGGGCGCGCCGCAGGGATTGCGCGGTAAGCGCTTCGAGCGTGCCGCTGACACTGGTTTGCAGCACCGGGCCCAGCGCATCGTCATAGTCAATGCGCGCCACGGTGCGCCGGCGCTCTGCGTCCACCATAAAGCGAAAGCGGTAGCCGCCTTCGACCGGACAGAAGGGTGACACATGGAACACCTTGTCGCTGCGCAACTCGGCTCCATAGCATGCTGGGTCGAGCACATAGCAGTGGCGTTGGCCAAAGGTGTTGTTCACTTCGACCACTATGGCGCGTAGGCTGCCATCTGTGCGATGGCAGTACCAAAAGCTCACCGGTTTGAAGGTAAAGCCCAGCACCCGCGGGTAACAGTGCAGCCAGACCTCGCCGTCAGCGTCCTGCAGGCCCTCGCGCGCCAGTAATTCGTCCAGCCAGGCCAAGGCACCGCCAGTTTCAGGGCCACGCCCATCGCCGTGGTCGCGGTCGTAAAAGCTCAAAGGGGCCCAGCGGTTGCGCGGCAGCGGCGACGGACATGCCCCTGCCAACTGCAGGCTGCGCATGGGCAGCATGAGAAAGTAAGTGCGGTACGCAAAGGCATTGCGCGCGGGCTTGAGGCGCAGATGGCGCACCTGGCCAAAGCCCATGAGGGCCTGGTTCGTGGGCTTGGCGGGGGCGTGCGGCGAGGTCATAAGCCCATCGCCTCGCGTAAGCGAGCAGCCACGTCCAGCCCGGATTTGAGGCCATCTTCATGAAAACCATAGCCCGTCCAGGCGCCACAAAAATAGGTGTGACTCTGGCCTTGGAGGGCGGGCACATCGGCCTGGGCGCGTATAGCGGTCAGGTCCAACACCGGGTGCGCGTACTCAAAACTGTCCAACACATGCTGCGGGGCTATGTCATGCAGGGGGTTAAGCGACACCACCACGGGCTGCGCGAAGGGGATCGGCTGCAACCTATTGATCAGGTAGTGCAGGCATACGCGTTGGCCGACGTCGCCCCCCTGCCCATCCCATGTCGGCGATCGCTCGTAGTTCCAGGCCGCCCAGGCGCGCCGGCGCTGCGGCAGCACCGCAGCGTCGGTGTGCAGCACCGCCACATTGGACTGGTAAGCGATGGCGCCCAGCGTGGTGCGTTCCTGGTCACTGGGGTCGCCCAGCAGCGCCAGCGCCTGGTCGCTGTGCGTGGCGATCACCACCTTGTCAAAGCGCTCCGTTTGGCCTTGGCTGGTGACCCGCACGCCGTCCGCGTCGCGGGCGATCTGCTGCACCGGGCAGTTGAGCCGCTTGTCGGCAATACCAGCGGTGATTTTGTCTACATAGTGGCGCGCGCCACCCGCCACCGTGTGCCACTGCGGCCGGTTACTGATTTGGATCAGGCCGTGGTTGTGGCAGAAGCGGATCATGGTGGCCACCGGGAACTGCAGCATTTGTGTGGTCGGGCAGCTCCAGATGCAACCCAGCATGGGCAGAAAGTACCAGTCGGTAAATTCGGATGAGAAATTATGGGCTCGCAAAAAGTCTTGCAGCGGCTGCATCAGCTCACCTTCTGCGTTGCGCAGCGCGATGTCGGTGGCCAGGCGGTTAAAGCGCACCACCTCACGCAACATGCGCCAAAAGCGCGGATTGATCAGGTTGCGCCGCTGGGCAAACACCGCGTTGAGCGAGGCGCCGCTCCACTCCAGTCGACCGTGCAAGGTGTCGGCTGGCACTTGGACCGAAAAAGACATGTCCGACGGCGCTGTGGTGACCCCCAACTCCGCAAAAAGCGCGATCAACTGCGGGTAGGTGCGCTCGTTAAAGACCAGGAAACCCGTGTCCACTCCGTGGGTGACGGCGCCTTGGGGCGTATCCAGCGAGACATCCACGGTGTGGGTATGGCCACCAAAGTAGTCTCCGGCCTCGAGCAAACTCACTTGCGCTTGGTCTTTCAACCGGTGCGCAGCCGCTAGGCCAGCGATTCCCGAGCCCACAATTGCTATTTTCATACCGTGATGTCCATATCTTCTGCACTATAAGGTATTTGCGCGACTAAGCAGTCACAATACATATCAGCTGGTCATGTTTGGCTTAACCGGCTTGTTGGTTTTTGCAGCTCGCGTCCAGGGTGTCACCTAAAATTGGCGCAGTTTGAAAGGTTGATATGCTTTATCCGGAACTCTTTAGGCAATTGGAATCGGTCCGTTGGGACATGGAGCGCGACATTCCGTGGGACAGTTTTGACGTCGGCGCGCTTACCGACGAGCAGGCCACCACCATTAAGATGAACGCGATTACCGAGTGGTCTGCGCTGCCGGCCACGGAGATGTTTTTGCGCGACAACCAGGGTGACAGCGATTTTTCGGCCTTCATGTCCATCTGGTTTTTTGAAGAGCAAAAGCACGCGCTGGTGCTCATGGAGTACCTGCGGCGCTTTCGGCCCGAACTGGTGCCCACCGAGGAAGAGTTGCACAAGGTGCGTTTTCAGTTTGACCCGGCCCCGGCGCTGGAGACCTTGATGCTGCACTTTTGCGGCGAAATTCGCCTCAACCACTGGTACCGCCGCGCCAGCGAGTGGCATACCGAGCCGGTCATCAAAGCGATTTACACCAAACTCAGCCAGGACGAGGCGCGCCACGGTGGCGCGTATTTGAAGTACATGAAGCGGGCGATTCAAAACCTCGGGCTGGAGGCCAAAAGCGCGTTTGCCAAGGTCGGCGTACTCATGGCCAGCGCCCGGCGTACCGCCCAAGCCCTGCATCCGACCAACCTGCACGTCAACAAAGCCCTTTTTCCCAATGACACCGTGCAAAGCCGCCTGCCCAACCCGCAGTGGCTGGAGCACTGGCTAGACCAGCAAATCAAGTTTGACGACGTCTGGGAGACCAAGGTGGTTGAGCGCATTTTGCACAATATGAGTCTGCTGCTCGAGCGCAGTTTTGGTACCGTGCAAGAGCTCAATAAGTACCGAAAAGAGATCGCCCGCGACCTGGCTGCCAGTCTGGCGCTCAGCCCGGTTACAGCCTAAGAGCCATGCAATGGCCCGGTCATAGCCAGGTAAGCACCAGGTGAGCGCCAGTTACCCCGCCCCCCTGCTATTGCGCAAAATTTGCCCGCGTGGCGACTTGCCCGCCGCGATGGCGCAACTGCCTCGTCCCTGGGTGTTCACCAACGGCGTGTTTGACGTGCTGCACCGTGGCCACGTGCTCTATCTGGCGCAGGCGCGCGCTTTGGGCGGCAGCCTGATCGTGGCGCTCAACACCGACGCCTCGGTGCGCCGCCTGGGTAAGGGCGACGACCGCCCGCTCAACGCCCAAGACGACCGCGCCGTCGTGATGGCCGGTCAAGAGGCGGTCAGCCTGGTCACCTGGTTTGACGACGACACGCCGCAGGCGTTGATTGGCGAGATCCGACCCGATATCCTGGTCAAGGGCGGCGACTATGACATGGCGCGCCTGCCTGAGGCTGCGCTGGTCGAGTCCTGGGGTGGCCGTGCGCTGGCCCTTCCCTTTGTATCGGGTTACTCAACCACCGCCTTGCTGAAAAAAATCCGGGCCCAGAAGCGAGATTAGAAGCTTCGGCGGCATGGGTCGCCGTGGTGCTTAGGCCAAAGCGAAGCTCTGCGCCCGGCTGTGGGCCCAGTGGCGCTGGTACAGCTCGGGTAGTTTGACCAAGTCGTCTGCGAGCAAGCTTCCCACCGGCACCTCGTGCAACAGCGCTTGCGCCAAGCTGGCCACCGTGTGATCGCCCGTGCGGCGCACGATGTGGTGCGCGGTGATGTCGTTCGGATGTTGAACCCCGGCGGCTTGTACCAGCTCTTTAAGTGCGTGCAGCGTCTGCTGGTGGAAGTGGTAAACGCGCTCGGACTTGTCGGGCACCACCAGCGCCTGCTGGCGCACCTTGTCCTGCGTGGCCACGCCGGTGGGGCAGCTGCCGGTGTGGCAGGTTTGCGCTTGCAGGCAACCCAGCGCAAACATGAAGCCGCGCGCGCTATTGCACCAGTCGGCGCCCAGCGCCATCAGGCGGGCAATGTCAAAGGCGTTGATGACCTTGCCCGCGCACCCGATCTTGACTCGCCCGCGCAGCCCCGCGCCGCGCAAGGTGTTGTGCACCAGAATCAACCCCTCTTGAAGGGGCGTGCCCATATGGTCGATGAACTCCAGCGGCGCGGCACCCGTGCCGCCCTCGGTGCCGTCCACGACAATAAAGTCGGGCGTGATGCCAGTCTCCAGCATGGCCTTGACCATGGCAAACCACTCCCACGGGTGGCCGATGCAGAGTTTGAAGCCGGTGGGTTTGCCGCCCGAGAGTTCGCGCAACCGGGCGACGAAATGCATCATCTCCAGTGGCGTGCCAAAGGCGCTGTGAGCGGCCGGTGAGACGCAGTCGACCCCCATGGGTACGCCACGGGCCTGGGCTATTTCGGCTGTCACCTTGGGGCCGGGTAGCACGCCGCCGTGGCCCGGTTTGGCACCCTGGCTGAGCTTGATCTCGATGAGCTTGACCTGTGGGTCGCGGGCGTTGGTCTGAAACTTCTCGGCGTTGAAGCTGCCGTCCTCGTTGCGGCAGCCAAAGTAACCGGACGCGACTTCCCAAATCAGATCGCCACCGTGTTTGCGATGGTGTACCGAGATCGATCCCTCGCCCGTATCGTGGGCAAAGCCGCCGCGCTTGGCGCCCGCGTTGAGCGCCTGGATGGCGTTGGCGCTTAGAGCGCCAAAGCTCATGGCCGAGATGTTGAACACGCTGGCCCGGTAGGGCTGCGCCGTGTCCGCGCCAATGGTGATGCGAAAGTCGTGGCTGGCCACTGTGCTGGGGGCAACCGAATGCGTCATCCATTCAAATCCCTTGGCATAGGCGTCGCGCTGCGAGCCAAAGGGGTGTTTGTCGGAATCACCCTTGGCGCGCTGGTAGACCAGCGAGCGTTGCGCGCGAGAGAAAGGCGCGGCCTCGTTGTCGCTCTCGATGAAATATTGCCGAATCTCGGGCCGGATGAACTCCAGCATGAAGCGCATGTGACCGATGACGGGGTAATTGCGCAGGACGGAGCGCTTGGTTTGCAGCAGATCGTGCAGGCCCACCACACTCAAATAGCCCAAAACCAGCACCGGCGCCAGGTGGCCGCCGTCAGCCCACAGCAACAGCGAGATGATGAATCCCAGCACGCACAGCGTAAAGGCCAGGTAGCGCATGGGGTACACAAAATGCAAAATCTTGAGCAACATGGACAGTCCTTTTAGAGGGGAACAGGCACAGAGGGCGGGTTGAACCATACCATTAGCGCCAGGCAAGCCATCGTCAGTGCGATCAGGCCGTCGAGTACGCGCCAGGCCCATGGGCGGGCAAACAGCGGCTGCAACCAGCGCGCGCCAAACCCCAAAGCGGCGAACCAGACGCCGCTGGCCAGCGCTGCCCCGGTGCCAAACCACCAACGCCCAGCGTCGCCGCGTTGGTTGGCCACCGAACCCAGCAAGATCACGGTGTCCAGGTAGACATGTGGGTTGAGAAAGGTAAACGCAAAGCAGCTGGCCAAGGCTGCGCCCAGGCTCAGGCCCTGGGAATCTGCCGCCTGCAGTACGCCGCCTTGCAGCGCCCGGCGCGCTGCCAGTACGCCATAGACGGCCAAAAACAGCGCGCCACCGATTCGGGTGACTTCCATGAACACTGGGTTGCCCTGCACCAGCGCCCCGGCGCCCGCAATGCCCGCCACGATGAGCAGCGCGTCCGAAGCTGCGCAAAACAGCACCAGCGCGACCACATGCTGGCGCAATATGCCCATGCGAAGGACAAAGGCGTTTTGCGAGCCGATGGCCACAATCAGCGCCAGGCTGGTGGCAAAACCGGTCGCAAAGTCGGCGCTCATGCCGACGCCCATGGACATATCCATTCGGTGTTTCTCTCGGTGTGTAGGAATCTATGGCGCCGTAGCGCCAGCTGGCAGCGCAGGCAGCAGCGCCAGCAATCGGCGCAGGCTGTGGCGCACCGTGGCTTGGCGCACCGCCGCGCGGTCGCCTGCAAAGTGTTGCACCTCGCTTTGCAGCCCGCCCGGCGTTGCCCAAGCGAACCACACCGTGCCCACCGGCTTGTCGGCGCTGCCGCCGCCCGGGCCGGCTACACCGGTCACGGCCAGCGCAACCATGGCGTTAGCGTGTTGCACCGCGCCTTGCGCCATGGCGCGTACGACCGGTGCGCTCACCGCGCCGTGCTGCGCGATCAGCGTTTTGTCCACGCCCAGCATGTCCGTCTTGGCAGCGTTGGAATAGGTCACAAAGCCGCGCTCAAACCAGGTGCTCGAACCGGCGAGTTCGGTGCAGGCGGCGGCGATAAGGCCGCCGGTACAGCTCTCGGCTGTGGCCAGCATCCAGCCCTGGGCCAGCAGGCGCGGCGCTAGCGCGTCGACCAAGGCCGCGACCTCGGCGTCGTGCGAAAGGGGCGCCACGGGTGCGCTCACCAAGCCCGCCAGAGCGCAATGACCAGCAAGGTGCACCCAGCGGCCACCAGGTCGTCGAGCATGATGCCCCAGCCGGCTTTGGCCCAGGCCCAGCGGTCGCTGGCAGGGTCTACGCCGTGAAACAAACGGTCGGCCCAACCAACGGGGCCGGGCTTGGCCGCGTCAAAAAAACGAAACAGCGCAAATGCCACCAATTGCCCCAGCAGGCCGGTGGGCATGACCAGCCACAAAACCAGCCAAAAGGCCACCGCCTCGTCCCACACCACGCTGCTGGGGTCGAGCACGCCCATGTTGCGCGCAGTCACCGTGCAGACCCACCAGCCCACGGCCACCGAGGCGCCAATGAACAGCGCCCAGCGCAGGTCGTTCATCCAGGGCGACAGCGCCAAAAATGCGACCCAGGCCCACAGGGTGCCCGCAGTGCCCGGCGCAAAACGGCTCAGGCCCGAGCCAAAGCCCAACGCCAGCAGGTGCGCCGGGTGCGCCAGCAGGAAGCGCAGCGTTGGCCGCGCGACAAAGCGGGTGGCGCCGGTATTGGTGGCGTGGACGGTTTCGGCTTGGGTCATGCGCGGCCTTCGCTCTGGGCGGAAAAATGGTCGAAAGAGGCAAACTGCGGTGCCACAGCGTGCCCCAAGGCGTCCACCAGGCGCAAGCCCGGCGCGGCCTGCATGGTACCGATGTGCGTGACCGGGGTCGCGCTGTGTGCGCTGGCCTGCGCCACGGCGGCGCGCTGGGCCGGGGCCGCGCAAAACACCAGTTCGTAGTCGTCACCCCCGGCCAGCACGCATTGCTGGGCAGTGGCTACGCCCAATTGGCGATCAAACTGCGCTGCGCCACCGGGAAAGTGGGTGCGCGCGGCCAGCAGGGGCAGCACGCGGTCCACGTCGACTCGGGCGCCCAGGCCTGAACGCTCCAGGATGTGGCCCAGGTCGCCCAACAGCCCGTCGCTCACGTCGGCGCAGGCGCTGGCCACGCCGCGCAGCGCTTGGCCCAAGGCCACGCGGGGCTCAGGCCGCTCCAGCCGGGCGCGCGCCGCTGCCAGCGCATCGCTAGGCAATTCCAGCGTGCCTTGTAGCGCACGCAGCGCCAGCGCCGCATCGCCCAAGGTGCCGCTGACATAGATGTCGTCGCCCGCCCGTGCCCCACTGCGCAACAAGGCGCTGGTGGGTGCGGTCGGGTTGGCGCCGCGGGCCGGCACTTCGCCGAACACGGTGATACAAATAGTGAGCGGTCCGCGTGTGGTGTCGCCCCCTATGAGCTCGCAGCCATGGGCGTCGGCCAGCGCCAGCAGGCCTTGGGCAAATGGCGCCAGCCACGCCTCGTCGGCGTGGGGTAAGGCCAGGGCCAACGAGAAGGCCATGGGGCGCGCGCCGCAGGCGGCCAGGTCGCTGAGGTTCACGGCCAAGGCTTTGTGGCCTAGCGCGCGGGGGTCGGTGTCGGTAAAAAAGTGCCGACCAGCGACCAGCATGTCGGTGGAAATGGCCATCTGCATGCCCGGCGCGCTGCGCAGCAGGGCGCAATCGTCGCCCACGCCCAACACTGCATTGGGGGTGGGGCGGGTAAAAAACCGGCGGATCAGGTCAAATTCGCCCATGGCGCCAGCCCGTGCTAGTGCAGGGTGCGCCTGCCAGCGCTGCCGCTCAGGGCGTCGAGCACGAACATGGGAATGTCGACGTCAAACTTTTCGCCGTCTTCGGCCACACAAAAATAGCTGCCATGCATGGTGCCCGTGGGTGTGCGCAAGCGGGTGCCGCTGCTGTATTCAAAACTTTGCCCTGGCTGGAGCAGCGGTTGCTGGCCGACGACGCCCAGGCCCTTGACCTTTTCGTTATGGCCGTTGGCGTCGTTGACGTTCCAGGTACGCGAAATCAGCTGCGCCGCTACGCTGCCGGTGTTGCGAATGGTGATGGTGTAGGCGAACAGGTACAGGCCTTGTTCGGGGGACGATTGGTCGGGCAGGTACTGCGGAAGCACCTCGACGTGGAACTGGTAGGGTTGGCTTGGCTTGGGCATGTTGCGATGCTAACGCTGAAAATCGGGTATCTTCACACTTATGAACTACTGCATCGCACCATCCCTGCTGTCCGCCGACTTTGCCCGCCTGGGCGAGGAGCTCAAAAACGTCATCGCCGCCGGCGCAGACTGGATCCACTTTGACGTGATGGACAACCATTACGTACCCAATCTGACCTTCGGGCCGATGATTTGCAGCGCCCTCAAGCCGCATTCAAAAACCGCTGCTGGCGTGGCGGTGCCGATCGATGTGCACTTGATGATCTCGCCGGTGGACGCGTTGGCCGCTGCCTTTGCCGACGCCGGGGCCGATCTGATCAGCTTTCACCCCGATGCTGCGGGCCATGTGCACCGCAGCATTCAGGCCATCAAGAGCAAGGGCGTCAAGGCCGGGCTGGTGTTCAACCCGGCAGAACCGCTGGACGTGCTGGACTGGGTGATTGACGATATTGACCTCGTGTTGATCATGAGCGTCAACCCCGGTTTTGGTGGCCAGAGCTTTATTGACTCGGCGCTGCGCAAGATTGAAGACGTACGTCGGCGTATTGACGCCAGCGGCAAAGACATTCGTCTGGAGGTGGACGGCGGTATCAAGACCGACAACATCCGCCGCGTGGCCGACGCCGGGGCTGACACCTTTGTGGCGGGCAGTGCCATTTTTGGCAAGCCTGACTACAAGACGGTGATCGACCAGATGCGCGTGGCCTTGGGATAGCGCTAGGGCGCCACGCGCGCGCCCTGTGTCATCACAGCGTCTCACCGGTGGGCTACAACCGCCGGATGACTCCGCTAGCCGCAAATTGTTTGCTTATCGACTTCGCGCCCACGCCCTGGGCGGGGCTAGTGGGCATGTCCGCCTGCCCGGGCGCAGGCCCTGACGGGGACAATACCGGCAGCGCACTGGTCCAGGACGTGGCTGCCATAGCGCAGCAGGGCGTGCGCGTGGTGGTGAGTTTGCTCGACACGCTGGAGTTGCAGCGACTGGGAGCAAAAAACCTCTCCCATCACCTGGGCTTGCACGGCATCGTGTGGCACCAGTTACCGGTGGTGGACTACGGAGTTCCCTCGCGGGCGGTGACGGTGCAGTGGCGCCGCTTGGTGCCGCAGCTCACCAGCCAATTGCAGTCAGGCAACATCCTGATCCACTGCGCGCATGGCAAGGGCCGCACCGGCACTCTGGCCGCAACCCTGTTTAAGGCTTGGGGCTGGAGCAGCGACGCAGCCATTGCGCGCATCCGCCAATACCGCTTGGGCGCGATTGAAACCCACAAGCAAGAGGCCTATATCGAAGCATTCGAACTCCAGCCTGACCAGGCGGGCGACTGACCCGTGGCCACAGGTTCACGCTCATGCGCTCAGTTGCTCCATGGTGGCCGTGTAGTGCGCCAAGGAGGGGGTGGGTTTTCCGGGCTCCTTGGCGAGGTCATCGTAGCGGCGCAGGCGCACGGCTTCGGCATAAAAAGGCAGGTCTTCAAACGCTCGCACTTGCGCTTCGCTGAAACGGCCCCCTTGCAACTCCAGGCTGTGCTTGGACGCGGGCGACAGCGAGTCCCAGTACAGCGTATCGACCGCACACAAATAGCGCTTGGCGTCCACGTGCAGCTTGATGGGCTCTAACACCGCGTCCGGGAATAGGCTGCGCAAAAACGGCAAGGCGACAAACTGGTGCAAATCGTCTTTGGCGGGGAGCGCGTCCTGGTCGGGAACCGCGCCCCTATCGGCGCTCAGCATATGGCCCAGGTCGTGCAAGAGCGCGGCTACTACGGTCTCGGGCGTCTCGTTGGCCAATTCGGCCAGGTGCGCGCATTGCAGCGCGTGGTCGAGCTGGCTGACCGCCTCTTGGCCGTACCAGGTGGTGGCGCGGCTGCCCAGGAGTTGGACGACTTCAGGGATGGATAAGGACATGGCGGTTTCCTGCGAAAAAACGTAACAATGACGGGCTTGTCTATAGCGCGCGTACGCCGATGATAGAAAAGCGGATGCGGGCGCAGCAAAAATCGATCAGCGACACGGTGGCCAGGATGAGCAAAATCACAAATGCCATTTGCTGCAACTCCAGCGTACGAATCTGCTCCGACAAAATCAAGCCAATGCCGCCCGCGCCTACGATTCCGATGATGGAGGCGCTGCGGGTGTTTGACTCAAAGGCATACAGCACCTGGCTGAGCAGCACCGGCAGCAGCTGGGGCAAGATGCCAAAACGCACCGCCGACAGCGCGGAGCCACCGGTGGCCACCACGCCTTCAACGGGCTTGTCATCCGCCGCCTCTATGGCTTCAGAAAATAGCTTGCCAAAGCTGCCTAAGTCCGACATGAACAGCGCCAGCACCCCGGCAAACGGTCCCAGGCCGACCACGTTGATCCAAATCAAAGCCCAGATCAAGATGTCGACACCGCGCAAGGTGTCAAAACTGCGCCTGGCAAAAAACTGCACCACGCGATTGAGCGTGGTGTTACGCGCGGCCAAAAACCCCAGCGGAAACGCGACTACTGCGGCCAGCAAGGTGCCTAGCAAGGCAATGGCGAGGGTCTCCAGCATGGCGTAGGCATAAATGCCGGCCAGCGACCAGCTGCCGGGTTGGGGCGGCAGCATGCGCAGCACCATGGCGCCCAGTTCGCCCAGGCCGCCAACGATGCGCGCGTAAGACATGTCCAGGCTGTAGACACCGTAGGCGAAAACCACGGCGGCGAGAAGGGCCACAGAAAACGCGCGTAGACGCCCCTGGTAAAACGGCTGAAAGTGGGCCGCATAACGCGTGCGAAGTGCCCGCCGCCTTTGGGTAACAGCTGACGCCGCGGCCGGTGACTGCTGCACACTCATCCTTGGCGCTCCTGGCCTAAGAGGCGGTGGCGTACCCGCTCGGTCACTGCGTCTATCAGCATCACGGTGGCAATAATCAACACCAGCAGTGCACTCACGTCGGCGTAGTAAAACTTGCGGATCACTTCGAGCAGCGTCTGCCCGATGCCGCCCGCGCCCACAAAGCCCAGCACGGCCGCGCCGCGCACATTGATCTCAAAGCGCAGCAAGGCGTAGCTGGCGAAGTTGGACGCCACCTGCGGCAGCACCGCAAAGCGCACTTTGTGCAACCAGCTCCC
>Ga0214919_10005664_pt1 | contig 17551 bp, 13 predicted proteins | sample LL1503_MetaG_FD_177994 | JGI IMG/M metagenome (GOLD analysis project Ga0214919, IMG submission 177994) | Freshwater microbial communities from Lake Lanier, Atlanta, Georgia, United States - LL-1503 | ecosystem: Environmental > Aquatic > Freshwater > Lake | place: USA: Georgia | collected...
AGTCGTCAGCGAGCCCGCGCTTCGTCGCGGTGCTTATAAGTCGGAGGTCGATCACTTTGTTAAGGGAGAGACTTTTGTTGCCGCAGCGATGGACACCGCTTCAGAAAAAATTAAAGAATACTACGGACAGATGGGCTACCTTAACGCCCAGGTGTCTGTTGAGCGTAAGCCTAATTTAGAGACCGGCGTTATCGATGTAAGGTATAAAATCGAAGAAGGTATGCGCTTCACGGTGCGTGCAATTGAGATCCAAGGTAACACCAAGACTCGCTCCAAGGTCATCGCGCGCGAGTTGGCGCTCAGCCCTGGCGAAGTTTTCGACTTAGCCCGCGCGCGAGTTTCCGAGGCTCGCTTGCGTAATACACAATTCTTTGAAGAAGTCCGCGTCGTTCCAGCACCCACTCCAGTGCCAGGACAGAGCGATCTCCGTGTCATTGTGAAGGAGGGTCCAACGGGCTCTGTGAGCTTTGGTGCGGGTTACAGCACCGTTGAGCAATTGGTTGGTTTCGTTGAGTATTCTGAAGGAAACTTTGATGCCTCGAATCCCGAAGGCTGGTACCGCGGGGCAGGGCAAAAATTCCGTCTTCGTGTTTCGTTGGGCAGTGTCTCGAGTTCACTCGAGCACTCCTTTGAAGAGCCCTCGCTGTGGGATCGCGATTTAGCGGTCGGTTATAAAATCGAGCGTCGTTACACTGGTTACCAATCTTCCAACTACAGCGTCGTGAATGAAGGTATCGGCGTTTACGCCCGTCGCCGTTTATTCGGTGCGGTTGAAGGACGTTTGGCCTATGACTTGCGTCGCGTCACTGTGGACAATGTTTTGACTTCGGCACCAGCGGTGGTGCAACTTGAGGCTGGTAAGCCAAAAATCATCTCATCAATCACGGCATCGCTGGTGAAAGACACGCGGGATGAATATAATTTCCCGACTAAGGGCGTGCGTCTTTCGCTTTCGGAAGAAATCGCCGGCTTGGGTGGCGATTTGAAATATTTACGTTCCGAGCTTCGCACGGGTAAGTGGTTCTTGATTTCACCCACCTCAGAGCAGACCTTGGCGCTGATTGGTCGTCTAGGTATGGTGACGGGTTCGGGCACGACGCTGCCTTTCTATGAGCGCTTCTACTTGGGCGGTGCCTACGATATGCGCGGCTTCGGTTACAATGAAGTAGGCGCCCCTGGTACCTGGGATACGGTTAATGGCAATCAGCCCATTGGCGGCCTGACCTACGGTTACCTTTCTGCTGAATACACCATCAAGGCTGCCGATAATTTACGTTTCGCCACATTCTACGATTATGGTGTGGTTAATGAGGGCTCCGCTGCCTTTGGCTTGAGCAGCGCCAACAGTGACTGGGGTCTGGGCATGCGGATTTTATTGGGCGGATCAGTCATGCGCCTCGACTTTGGTTTCCCTCTTAAAACGACAAAAGACTCGAATGGAACGGTTTTAAATGGCGGCGGAACTAAGTTTAACTTCAGTTTTGGCACTGTCTTTTGATTGCCAAAGGGTTTCAGTTAGCCCTTTAATTCTGAACTATGAAATCCCTCAGCGCCCTCCTTCTTTTCGCTGCATCTGCCGTCATTGCTGCCCCTACGAGCGTAGGCGTGGTCGACGTCGCTGCTGTGATGACTAAGTACAACAAAGCCATCGAAATCAAAGCCGGCATCGACAAGTCCCTTGAGGCCAGTCGCTCAGCGGTGAACGACCGCGCTAAAGAAATTGATGCCCTTAAGGCTGATTTTGATAGCGTCGTGAAGCGTGCCAATGACCCCATTCTGAATGACTCGGGCAAGAAGAGCCTCCAAGCTGAAGCAACGACCAAGCGCGACGATCTCCAAAAGCGCCTGAATGAATTCCAACAGTTTGCCCAGAACGCCCAAGGACAAATTCAACAACGCGCCAATCAACTCGAGCAAAATGTCATCACCGACATCCGTGTCGAGACCGACAAGATTGCAAAAGAAAAGGGCCTCCAATTAGTCATCCCTAAGGCGATTGCCTTCACTTCTGACAGCACGCTCGATATTACCGAACAAGTCATCAAAAACTTGAACGCTAATTATAAGACTGGCTCCGCTACTGAAGCGCCCGCTGGTAAATAAATCTGAATTACGCCCCTGTTAAACAGGGGCGCTTCATTTAAGGATATGTCGCTCGACCTTTCACTCTCTCAATTAGCTCCACTCGCTGGCGCGCTGAGTGTGGAAGGGGAGTGTGCATCGACGATTCAGGGTATCGCTTCACTGGTCGATGCCACGGCAACGGATTTATCTTTTTTGGGAAATTCAAAATACACTGAAGAGGTTGCGAATACGAAGGCCGGAGTGGTTTTGGTACCAAAGGACTACGCGGGAAAGCCTCGCAGTGGTCAGGCCTTCTTGCGTGTCGATAAGCCTTCATTTGCCTTAGCCCTCGTCTGTTCGGCGATTGAGTCGAAGCTCTGGCCCAAGCCAAAGTCGGGTATTCATGCATCAGCGATTGTCGCAGCTTCTGCCAAAGTTGATGCCACGGCGTCAGTCGGCCCCCTTTGTGTGATTGGTGAAAATGCGGTAATCGCAGCCGGTGCAGTTTTGGAATCAGGTTGCACGATTGGTGTGCAGGCGAAAATCGGTGCCGACTCTTGGTTAAAGTCGCACGTCGTCATTGCGGACTATTGTGAACTCGGTGCCCGTTGCCGATTACAGTCTGGCGTCGTGATTGGCTCCGACGGTTTTGGCTACGAACCCGTCGGCGAAGTCATCCATCGCATCCCGCAAATTGGAAATGTAATTTTAGCTGACGATGTCGAAGTCGGTGCGAACACCACCATCGATCGCGCACGCTTCAGTCACACCTCGATTGGTCGTGGTACAAAAATTGATAACCTGGTACAGATTGCGCACAACGTGCGAATTGGTAAGCAGTGTCTCATCACCGCCCAAGTCGGCATCGCTGGTAGTGCGACGCTGGGAGATTATTGTGTGCTGGGTGGTCAAGCCGGCGTGGCGGGTCACCTGACATTGGGCGACCGCGTGCGCTTAGGTGCGCAGACTGGGCTTTTTGAGGATATTCCTCAGGATAGCTTCTATAATGGCACGCCCGCTGTTCCGATCGGCTTGGAGCGTCGTCTAGTGGTTTTATCCAGAAAGTTACCTGATTTATTCAAAAAGGTTGATTCGCTCGCCGCATCGTTGGACGCTTTAGGCCGAACGAATCCATGAGCACACCCGCCATCAAAATTTTCACGGGCAATGCCAATCCTGCCCTCGCTCAGGAAATCTGTAAACACCTCGGCGAGCCTCTCGGGGCGGCGACCGTCAATCGTTTTCCCGACGGCGAAACATTTGTGCAGATCAATGAGAACATTCGCGGTTGCGATGTCTTCGTGATCCAGCCGACCTCCGCGCCAGCGAATGATCGCATCATGGAGTTGCTCATCATGATCGATGCACTCCGCCGCGCTTCCGCCGCCCGCATCACGGCCGTGATTCCTTTCTTCGGTTACGCCCGTCAGGATCGTAAGGATAAACCACGCGTGCCGATTACGGCAAAGTTGGTCGCTAATCTTTTAACCGCAGCCGGAGCCAATCGCGTGCTGGCTGTCGATTTACACGCCCAACAAATCCAGGGTTTCTTCGATATCCCAGTCGACCACCTCTACGCTTCGCCCGTCTTCTATGCGCACATTAAGAATAAGCCATGGTTGAAGGACGCGACGGTATTTTCACCTGACGTGGGTGGTTTGAAATATGCCTCAGCAGTGGCTGACATGTTAAACCTGCCTTACGGCTTCGTGGCGAAGCGACGCACGAGTGCAACGACGGTGACCGCAACAAGTTTAGTCGGCGATGTTGACGGACGTGACATTATTTTAGTCGACGACATGACCGAGACCGCTGGCACTTTAGTCGCCGCGGCGGAACTCTTGAAGAAGAATGGCGCCCGCACCGTGCGTGCGATGGTTTCGCACTGCATGATTCAGGAAATCGCTTACGAGCGCTTGCGCGGTGGTGCGATTGACGAAGTCATCACGACGAACTCCGTGCCGATTGATGTCCGCGGCTTGCCGATTACCGTCCTTTCGATTGCGCCACTCCTGGCTGATGCGATTCATCGTATTCACGGCAACAATAGCGTGACCGATCTATTCCCGATTAAGGGTCACTGAGCGCTGATTTCGCTCCATAAAAAAGGCCGCCTGATGGGCGGCCTTTTTGTTGAAGAGCGACGAGGTTATTTCTTTTGGTTATTTAAAAACTTAATGACCTCGGCGGCTTGGTCGCCCGTGTGGCCATCGTAGTCGGCCATCACGCAGACGCCGTCTTTGAAGAGGTAAGCGGAACGACTGGCGAAGCCCATGGTGGTCGGAACTTTGAAGGCCTGTACTACTTTCTTGTCGCTATCGGCCAAGAGCGAGAAGGGGAAGCCCTGCTCGGCTTGAAAGGATTTTTGTTTCGCTTCGTTGTCGGTGCTTACACCCAAAACTTTGACGCCCATTTTAGTGAGCTCTCCCCAGCTGTCGCGCAATGAGCAACCCTGCTTGGTGCAACCGGGAGTATTGGCCTTGGGGTAGAAGTAGACGAGCAGGTAGCCGGAGGCGCCGAATTTCTCGACGGCCACGGCCTTGCCGTCTTGATCGTTACAGGTAACGGTTGGCAGGGTGTCGCCCACGGCGAGTCGTTCTGCAGCATTGCCCATGAAAGGGAAGAGGGAGATAAGCATAAGGGAGGCGATGGTTTTCATCTACCATGATAGAGTGCCCTTTGGGCGAAATTGCAAACCGGCGGGTGCGATGTTTTCGTGTCGCTTGTCATGCAAACTCGGGGCAAAACATTGGCATGCTGTCGGAAATCCTAGCCACGATACCTCACCGGCCTCCGTTTTTGTTCATCGATGAGATTAACGAAGTGCGGGCGGATGGTGCGGTCTGTACCCGAACCTTTAGGGCGGATGAGCCGTTTTATGCGGGGCACTATCCGGGCAACCCGATTACCCCAGGTGTATTATTATGTGAGTCTGTTTTTCAGACCGGTGCGATTTACCTGACTCGCAAGATGCAGGCCGAGGGCGGCAGTGTGGCCGATAAGACACCCGTGCTCTGTCGGATCGAAGAGGCAAAGTTTAAGGGTATGGTTAAGCCCGGTGAAACGGTGGTTATTGAAGTTAAGCACGTGGAGACGCTGCAGCAGTTTCACTTTATGACGGGTACCGTGCGACGAGACGCAAAAGCGGTGCTGACGATTCGTTTCGCGCTCGCCCTCGTCGACCAGCCCGCCTGAAATAACGCCATGTCCTTCCTTGGTCTCAACGGCAAAACTTTCTTGGTCCTCGGTGTGGCCAATAAGAAATCCGTCGCTTGGCATGTCGCACAAACCCTCGAAGCGGAAGGCGCGAAGGTGGTCCACTCGGTGCGTTCGGCGGCCCGCAAAGAAAGCGTGGCATCCATCTTGACGGGTAAGCCGGTTTATATTTGTGATTTAGAGGACGAAACGCAGACGCAAAAAATGGCGGCTGAAGTCGGTCGTGAGCACGGACCCATCAGTGGCGTTTTGCACAGCGTGGCTTTTGCGAATTTCTCAAAAGGCATGCAGCCGTTTCACGAAACCGTGCGGGCTGATTTCCTGCAGGCCACCGCGATTTCCTGTTTCTCTTTGGTGGAGTTGGCGCGTGCCTTAAAGCCCTTCTTAACCAAGGATGCTTCGGTCGTTTCGATTGGTATTTCTTCGCAGGTCACGGCGGCGAACTACGGTTACATGTCCCCAATTAAGGCCGCCCTGGAGTCCGCCAGTCGATTTTTGGCAAAATCATTTTCAGCTGATTCTCGCGTACGTTTTAATTCGGTTAACGCTGGACCGTTAAAGACGAGTGCGAGTGCGGGTATTCCTGGTTACCTAGAAAATTATTTGCACGCCGAAAAGATGACGTTGCGCAAAGAAGCTTTGAAGACTCAAGAAGTCGCCGACGTGGCCGTGTGGCTCTTGTCGCCGCGTTCGAGCGGCGTGAACGGGCAGGGCGTGATTGTCGATGCGGGGATGGGACTTAATTTCTTTGACGAAGAATTGGTGAAAGCCTCTTCGCGCATTCTCTAATCGTGCAATTTCAACGCACTGCACTCACGGGCCTGGTGGCCGAATTGCCGCCGGAGGTTTGGACTTCGGAGGAAGTGGAGCGTCGCCTCGCACCTTTATATCAAAGATTAAAACTTCCCGAAGGGCGTTTAGAATTAATGACGGGCATTCGTGAACGCCGTTTCTGGCCGCAGGCCATTCGTCCCTCCGCGGCTTCAGCCTTAGCTGGACGTAAGGCGATGAAGGCAGCGGGCGTGGGCCCAGCCGACATCGACCTGCTGATCCACTCCTCGGTCTGTCGGGATCGCCTGGAGCCCTCTACGGCAGCCTATTTGCATGGTTTGTTGGGTCTGGGGCCACAGGCGCAGATTATGGATATTTCCAATGCTTGCTTGGGTTTCTTGAATGCCGTCGTCATGGCGGCTGGCTTAGTGGAGTCGGGCCAAATTAAACGGGCGTTGGTTTGTGCGGGTGAAGACGGACGTCCCTTGGTTGAGCACACCATTCGTCAGCTTAACGAAGACCTCACGCTGACGCGTGATAGTATTAAACCTTACTTCGCGAATCTCACTATTGGTGCCGGTGCCGCCGCCGCTGTGGTCTGTCGGAGTGATCTAGCCGGTGCCGATGCGATACAATTACGCGCGTGTGCGTGGGAAACCGATTCATCAGCAAATGGATTATGTGAAGGCGATACGGCAGCGAGTGAACTAGATATGCGCACTGACTCGGAAGCGTTGTTGATTGCCGGTGTTGGTTTAGCGCAACGCTGTTGGCAGCGTTTTAAAAATGAGAGTGGCTGGAACGAAGGCACGCCACAGCGCATCATCACGCACCAAGTCGGCCGTCGTCACTCTTCGCTGCTTTTCGAAAAACTTGGCCTCGATGTCACAAAAGATTTCCAGACGTTTGAACGACTCGGCAACGTGGGTTCGGTTTCTTTACCAGCGACGCTCGCATTGGCACGTGCTGAAGGGAAAATTAAAGCCGGCGATAAAACCGCTTTGCTGGGTATTGGTAGTGGCCTGGCGAGCCTCATGCTCGCCGTCGAATGTTAGTCCCCGATCCAGCGGCCTTGTCGACCGAAGTGAAGGCCTTGTACCCCTTTGCGGTGCGTGATTTCATGACGCCCAACGGGTTAATGCGGTTTGTTGATCATGGCCCTAAAGATGGGCCTGCGGTACTCTTACTGCACGGTAATCCATCGTGGTCATTCTTGTGGAGGAATTTAATTATAAAACTCGCTGAAAGTGGATTCCGGGTGATTGCACCAGACCATGTGGGCATGGGGCTGTCGGCCCGACCCGATAAGTTTTTACGTTTAGAGGATCGCATCCGCGATGTGCATGGCTTGGTCGATTTTTTAGGACTCAAACAATTTCACCTCGGTGTCCATGATTGGGGTGGTGCGATCGGCTTTGGTTTGGCGACGCGTTGTCCTGATCGCATTGGAAATATTTTGGTAACGAATACCGGGGCGTTTCTCTCGGAGCGGATTCCGGCGCGCATTGCCATCTGCCGTTGGCCGCTGGTGGGTCGGTTCATCGTCCAGAATTTAAATGGCTTTGCCTGGCCAGCGACCTGGATGGCCGTTGAGAAACCGTTGACCCAGGCGGTCAAAGCCGGATTTCTGGCCCCCTATCAGTCGACAGGGGTCAGGCGGGCGGTGGCCGACTTCGTGGCGGATATCCCGATGGAGGCTAATCACCCCACCCGGACGACCCTGGCGGCCGTCGAGGCAGGGCTGCCCCTCCTGAAGGGTAAGCGCATCCTCCTGTTGTGGGGCCTAAAAGACTTTTGTTTCGATGCCACCTTCTTAGCTGGGTTTGAAACTCGTTTCCCTCAGGCCCAGAAGCTGATTTTCCCGGCCGCTGGGCACTATGTTTTGGAGGATGCAGGTGAAGCGGCGATCGGTCCAGCGGTGGACTTTTTCGGGCAGTCCTAGGGTGCGTCTTTAGGGACTGTAATTTAAATGTAAAATAGGCTGTGCATGGGGTGTGAATAGTCGTTTTTAACCCATCTGTATCCTATTCACTGTCAACGGTATATGATGGTGTAAAAACAGGCTAATTTGCCCGTTTTCCTATTGCAGGAATAGCGCAAAAAAACAGGATTTCGGGATCCCGCTAAGCGGGAATTATTTACACTATTTATCTATACAAAAATGAGCGAAAATTCTGAAAAAACAGGACCCACTGGTAAGCATGCTGGCAAAGCATCGTATGATGCGGTCGACATCAAGCGTCTGAAGGGACTGAAGGCCGTACGTGAGCGACCTGGTATGTATATTGGTGATACAAATGAAACGGGCTTACACCACTGTGTTTATGAAATCGTCGACAACTCGATCGACGAAGCGCTCGCTGGATACTGTCACAGTATCAAATTAGAAATCCATACCGATGGTTCACTTTCGGTGGAAGATGATGGACGCGGTATTCCCGTGGCGATGCACCCGGAAGAAAAAATTCCAACACTGGAGCTCGTGCTTACGAATCTTCACGCGGGTGGTAAGTTCGACAAAGGTGCTTACCAAGTTTCGGGCGGTCTGAATGGCGTTGGCGCCAAGTGCGTGAATGCACTTTCCGATAGTTTCATCGCCGAAGTCAGCCGCGAAGGCGAGGTCCACCAAATGAAATTCTGTCGGGGCGAAGTCACGCAGCCGATCAAGGTCATTGGTAAAACGAAGCGTACAGGCACTAAAATAACTTTCCATCCTGATCCAGAAATCTTCGTCGCGACGCAGGAGTTTAAGTACGACACCTTGGTGCGCCGGATGCGCGAGTTAGCATTCTTGGTTCCAGGTATCACGGTCGACATGAAGGATCACCGCACCAATCGCGCAGATCATTTTGAATTTAAGGACGGAATTTCGGAGTATGTTTCATTCTTAAACGTGAACGAAGAGGCCTTATTTAAGGACCCGATTCTGATTTCGGCCGAAGTCGATTTCACCGATTTAGAAAACCCACGCGTTATGGCGGAAGGTGAAAAACCCAAGCCCAATCAGCGTAGAATGACGGTCGACGTGGCCCTGCAGTACAATGATCGCTACGACGAAATGGTCTTTTCGTACGCCAATTTAATCAATCAGCCCGAAGGTGGTACGCACCTTTCCGGCTTCCGTTCGGCGCTGACACGGGTGATCAATCACTACGCGAAGTCGAATGGCCTGATTAAAGATAAAGACACCAAGCTCAATGGTGATGACATGCGCGAAGGTTTGGTCGCGGTGATTTCGGTCAAGCACCCCGACCCCAAATTCCAATCGCAGAATAAGACGCGCCTCACCAATCCCGAAGTCGAAGGCATTGTGACCTCGGTCGTCGGCGAACAGTTGAAATATTATTTAGAGCGCGACCCGAAAACCGGTCGTCGCATCGTCGATAAATGTTTGAATGCTGCTCGCGCTCGCGAGGCGGCGCGTAAGGCACGCGAGACTGTTCGCAAGTCTGCGATGTCTTCGGGTGGCTTACCTGGAAAGTTGGCTGACTGCTCGGAGAGTGATCCAGCGGTTTGCGAGCTCTACATCGTCGAAGGTGACTCTGCCGGTGGTTCAGCTAAGCAAGGTCGCGACCGTCGCTTCCAGGCTATCTTGCCGATCAAAGGTAAGATTCTGAATGTGGAGAAAGCGCGTATTGATAAAATTCTCTCGAACGAAGAAATTCGCACCATCATCACCGCCTGTGGTACGGGCATTGGTAAGCACGAAGGCGATGGTGCGTTCGACGTGACTAAATGTCGTTACCACAAGTTAGTGATCATGACGGATGCGGATGTGGACGGTTCTCACATTCGTACATTGTTACTGACGTTCCTTTTCCGTCAGATGCCTGGATTAATTGAAGCCGGCTATGTTTATATCGCACAGCCACCGCTCTATCGCATCAAACGTAAGAAGCGTGAGCAGTACGTGGATAACGATGCGGACTTGAACCGCATCTTGCTCGAGCTCGGCTCGGAAGACGTGAACTTGCTTCGCCTCCGCGATAAGCTCGTTTTCCCCGGTCAGAAGCTCGACAAGATTGTGGAGTCGCTCGCCCGTCTGGAAAGCCTCGGTGTGAGCATTGGTCGCACCGGCTGCCAGCTTGGCCAGTACCTCGATCAGCAAAACCCCAAGACGCATGCGTTGCCACGCTTCATCGTGCGCACCCGTACCGGCAACGAGGAAACTTACGAGTTCTTGGCGGATTCCGACGCCAAGCAGGATTACCTGAAGAAGGCCGGCGTCGAAGATTTCTTGTCCGACACCATTAATCGCGAAAAGAAGCTGAAGGACGGCACCGTTGTGCAGCAACGCGTCAACGTCATTGAAGTTTTTGAAAACGAATCCATCACCAAAGTGTTGAAGGATTTAGGCACGCAAGGAATGGACGTGAAGCAATTCACCGCTGGTGAAGACGCACGCTACCACTTAATTGATGGCTCGGCGGCCGACGAAGATGTCGTCGTTGAAGCCGAAGAAGCCAAGGCCGAGAAGGGTGCCGAAAAGGCAGCCAAGAAGATGGTGAAAAAAGTCGAGCCCGTGCCCCTGATGTCGATTCTCGAGCTCATCGGCCAGATTCGTCAATTCGGCCGCAAGGGTCTGACGATTCAACGATACAAAGGTCTCGGCGAAATGAATCCGAAGCAGCTCTTTGAAACCACGATGGATCCGGCCAAACGTCGCTTCCTCAAGGTCGACATTCGTGACGCCGCTGAAGCCAATCGCGTGTTCGCGATGTTGATGGGCGAAGATGTTCCTTCGCGTCGGGCCTTCATTGAGGATAACGCGCTGAACACCTCGAACCTCGACGTCTAATCCGCATCTATAACTTAAATCTAAAACCTTACTGTAATGTATTCTGAAAAAGAAAAACTCACCTCCGCGAATATCACGGAGATCATGTCCACCGCCTACATCGATTACTCGATGTCGGTCATCGTGTCACGGGCTCTGCCCGATGCGCGTGACGGCCTGAAGCCGGTGCAGCGCCGCATCCTTTACGCCATGATGCGTGAAGGCCTCGTCTACAATCGCCCCTTTGATAAGTGTGCGGGTGTGGTCGGTGAAGTGCTGAAGAACTATCACCCTCACGGTGACAGTTCGGTGTACGATACCTTGGTGCGCTTAGCCCAGAACTGGGTGATGCGCTACCCGCTGATTGAGCCGCAAGGTAATTTCGGTTCGGTCGATGGCGATCCACCCGCCGCCTACCGTTACACCGAGTGTCGCCTCTCGGAAGTTTCGGCTGAACTCCTGGGAGATATCGACGAGGACACGGTCGACTTCGTGCCTAATTATAAAGAGTCGACCACGGAGCCGACAGTGCTGCCATGTGCGTTGCCTCACCTCTTGATGAATGGCTCGACCGGTATTGCCGTCGGGATGACCACTAATATCCCGCCGCACAACCTCATCGAGTTAATCGAAGCCACCTGCCTCATCATTGATAAGCCAGGCACCACCGTCGAAGACTTAGAAAAGATTATCACGGGTCCTGACTTCCCAACCGGTGGTGTGATTAACGGCAAGGAAGGTATTAAGCAGTACCTTAAGACCGGTCGTGGCATTGTCCGCGTCCGTGGCGTCGCCCACACCGAGGAGATGAAGAACGGTAAGGAGCAAATCGTCCTCACTGAGCTGCCTTATAACACCAACCGTGCCTCATTAGTGAAGCACATCGCTCAGCTCGTGGGTGATAAGATCCTCGATGAAGTTTCCGACCTTCGCGATGAGTCTGACGAAAACACCCGTGTGGTCATTGAGCTGAAGCGCAATGAATCACCCAAGGTAGTTATTAATAAACTCTTCAAGCACACTGCGTTCGAAAGTTCGTTCGGCGTAATTCTGCTCGCCCTCGACAAGCGCCGCCCGAAGCAAATGAACATCCGCGAGATGCTCGAATGTTTCGTTGAGCACCGCCGCGATGTGGTGACCCGCCGCACCCGTTTCCGTCTCCGTAAGGCCGAAGACCGTGCCCACATTCTTGAAGGCTTCAAGATTGCCCTGCGCAACTTGGATGACTTCGTAAAAATTATTCGTGCCGCTACGAATCGCGATGAAGCCCGCGTTAAGTTAATGTCCAAGTATGGCCTCTCAGAACGTCAGGCCGTGGCGATTCTCGATCTGCGTCTCTATCAGTTAACCGGACTCGAGCGCGATAAGATTGAAGCCGAGTACCGCGAGTTGATGGCGATCGTGGAAGAGCTGCGTTCGATTCTCGGCAGCGAATCAAAACTCCTGACCTTAATTAAGAAGGAGCTCCGTGAAGCCTCTAAGAATCACCTCTCGCCTCGTAAGACAAAGATTATGGCTCACGAAGGTGAGCTCGCGATGGAAGACGTCATTGCCAACGAAGGTTGCGTGGTGACGGTTTCGCACGCGGGCTTCATTAAGCGTACCCCTGTCGCTCAATACCGCCTCCAGAAGCGTGGCGGTAAGGGCACTAAGGGTGCCGAGCTTTCTAAGGCAGCGAGCGACGAAGACAGCGATTTCATTGAACACCTTTTCACCGCAAATACGCACGACCACATTCTGTTCTTCATGAACAATGGCCGCGTTTACGTGGAGAAGGTTTATGAAATCGAAGAAGCCGCTCGCGCCACGCGCGGTAAATCAATCGCGCGTCTCCTCGACTTGAAGGACGACGAGAAATTGGCCGCTATGGTGTGTGTGCAGGAATTTGAAGAAGGTAAGTTCCTGATGATGTGCACCGCCAACGGCACGATCAAGAAGACCGAGATTTCCAAATATGCCAATTACCGTAAGGGTGGCATCATCGGTGTGAACATTGAGCACGGCGACCAGCTGATTTCGGTGAAGCTCACGAATGGCGACAACGAAGTCGTGATGATCTCGCAGTCGGGCATGTCGATTCGCTTCCATGAATCGGACGTTCGTTCGATGGGCCGCGACACCACTGGTGTCATCGGCATGAACCTCGATAAGGGCGATCTAGTGAAGTCGATGGAGATCGTCGACCCCAGCTGTACGCTGCTAGTGGTCGGCATCGATGGGATTGGTAAGCGTACGCCGTTTGATGATCCAGAGACCAAGGAGCCCGTCTACCGTAAGCAATCACGCGGCGGTAAGGGAGTCATTGCCATCAGTACCGACGTCGGAGTCGCCGGCGCGCTCAGTGTGCAGGAGAATGACGAGGTCATGTTGCTCACCAAGGGTGGTCAATCGATTCGTACGAAGGTTTCTGACATTCGTTGTACTGCCGGTCGCAATACCAAGGGCGTGCGCGTGATGCGTCTGAAGGATGGCGAAATGCTCCTCGGTATCTCGAAGGTTGAGCGCTCTGACGAAGAGGAAGAGTCCGCCGCGAAGGCTTAAGCTTCTAACCTGATAAAACTAAAAGGGCGCCGAGTGGCGCCCTTTTTTGTGTCGGTTACGCCCGCTCGAGGGCGGCGATGCATTCCACGTGACGCGTCTGCGGGAAGAGATCGAATGGCGTGGCCGAGATGACCTTCCAGCCGCGGCTGCAAAGGTATTTCAAGTCGCGCGCTTGGGTGTCGGGTGCGCAGCTGATGTAGACGATGCGACGCGGTGCAAAATTGTGTAACTGTTCGAGGAAGGCTTCGTCGCAACCACGGCGGGGCGGATCGAGAATGACGGCCGTTTCGGGTCCGCGGACAGGAATGTTTTTAAAGATTGATTCAGCGGAGCCGGCGATGAAGCGACAATTGACGAAGCCATTGAGGGTCGCGTTCTCCGCGGCCTTGCGAGCGGCTTCGGCGCTGACTTCGATGCCATTGACCGATTCAAAATCTTTGGCGCCAGAAAGTGCGAACAATCCAGACCCGCAATACGTGTCGACCAAGTGTTTCGCGCCGGAGGCTTTGGCCAATTGGATGGCGTGTTGAACGAACGATTCGAGAATCGAGGGATTGTTCTGGAAAAATTCACCCGCGAGGAATTTTAATTTAATCTTACCGACCTTTTCGGTGACGATTTGACGCGAGTCAGAGACCACGCCTTCTTCGCATTCACGGAAGAGCAAGGTTGAGCCGCGTTCAAACTGTCCCGGGTTGCTGCGGATTTCTTTGCGGGCCCGTCCGTAGGCAGCGTTGATGGCGTCGGTGGTGATTGGGCATTTAGCCACATCGACCACGCGACGAGAGGTGCCCGTGGCGAGAAAGCCGATGGGAAAATCGGCGCGACGTGGGGCCAAAAAGTGTGGAGTGATTTTTGAACGGTAGCCGTATTGCTTGGGCGAAGGGTGCGTGGGGTGGACATCGATCTTGAGTCCGCCCAGGCGCTCAAACACTTCGGTTACTTGGCGACGTTTCCATTCGAGCTGCTCAGCGTAGTCCATGTTCTGGTATTGGCAGCCGCCGCATTCGCCAAAAAGTTCGCAGCGTGGTTGCACGCGGTGCGGGGAAGGTACGAGCACGCGGACGAGGTCGCCGCGAGAGAAGTTGGCTGCGTTGTGCCAGATTTTGACCAATACTTTTTCTTTGGGCAGAGCGCCGGCGACGAAGATCACCCAGCCATCGACGCGGCCGAGGCCATCGCCGAGGTTGGTAATGGTCGATATTTCAACTTCGACCTCTTGGTGGTAAGTGAATGGCCCTTTACGGAATTTGGCGGGGGTCAAAGAATCGGGCTGCTCGGCGTCGGACATGATTGGAAACTCTAAGGAGTGGAGGGAAGGTCGAGCCTTAACCCTGTGGCGAATGCCTATCCTTGCGCTGGGAGCGGGAATGCCTCTTAAATCGTCCGGTGTCCGACGAGATAATCCAGAGCCGACAAAACCCACGCGTGCAGGCCGTGGCCCGCCTGCGGGATCGCCCCGAGCGCGAGGCACGTGGACGCTTTATTGCAGAAGGTTTGCGTGAATTGGGTCGGGCCCTGGAGCGAAAGGTTAAAGTCGAAGAAATTTATTTCTGTCCGGAAATGTTTCGAGGCAGCGAAGCCGCCGAACTCGTTTCACGCTGTCGTTCGGCTGGAATTATCTGTTGTGAGGTCGGTCGTTCTGCGTTCGAGAAGATGAGTGGACGTGAAGGACCTGATGGCTTGCTGGGTGTGGCTCACACTTGGGAGTGCTCATTGGAGCGTTTAAATTTATCGGATAAGCCGTTGCTGTTGGTCGCAGAATCAATCGAGAAGCCGGGTAATCTTGGTGCGCTGTTGCGCACCGCGGATTCTGCCGGATGTGGGGCTTTGATTGTGTGTGAGCCCGTGACGGATGTTTTTAATCCGAACGTTGTACGCTCTTCCCAGGGTGCGGTTTTCTCGGTGCCCGTGGCGGTTTGTACATCGGAAGAAGCCGCCTTGTGGATGAAGAAAAAAGGCGTGCGCACATTGGCGACGACTCCGGCGGCGACAAAAACTTTTTGGGATGTGGACTGTCGTGGTCCGGTGGCATTGTTGCTCGGATCGGAGAAGGACGGACTCTCGAATTTCTGGTTAGATGGTGCCGACGAGAAAATTTCTATTCCGCAGGCTGGGCTTTCGGACTCGTTAAACGTGTCGAGTGCCGCGGCGATTGTTTTGTTTGAAGCGGTCCGTCAGCGTCGGAAATAAAAAAGGCCGGACACGCGTCCGACCTTGATTTTAGCCTTATTTTATAGGGCTTTTTAGCCGATTGCCTTGGCGACCATGTCGTCGAGCTTCTTGCCGTCGACCGCGAAGGCACGGATGCCTTCAGAGGTTTTTTCGGTAGCCATGGCGTCTTCGTTATGGTGCCAGCGGAATTCTTTTTCGCCCCAAACTTTGGCCGCTTCGCCTTCGCTCGCTGCCTTTTGGGCGTCGAGTACTTTAGGTACGGAAGCTTCGTCTTTGGAAAGTTTGTCGAGCAGGTCGGGCGCGATGGTGAGTAAATCGCAACCGCAGAGCGCTTTGATCTGTCCGGTGTTACGGAACGAAGCACCCATGACTTCGGTCTTAATATTATTCTTCTTATAGTAGGCGTAGATGCGGCGAACGGATTGTACGCCAGGGTCGTTAGCGCCAGACGAAGCTTCTTCGTTCCAGTTCGCGCCTTGGGATTTTTTGTGCCAATCGTAGATTCGTCCCACGAATGGAGAAATCAGTTGTACCTTGGCGTCGGCACAGGCAACCGCTTGGGCAAAGGAGAAGAGGAGGGTGAGGTTACAGCGGATACCTTCTTTTTCGAGTTCGGCAGCCGCTTGAATACCTTCCCAAGTGGAAGCCATCTTTACTAAGATGCGTTCCTTGGGAATGCCGGCGGCCTTGTAGAGAGCGATGAGCTCCTTGGCTTTGGCGATGGTGGCAGTTTTGTCGAAGGACAGGCGGGCGTCGACTTCGGTGGAGACGCGACCGGGGACAATCTTTAGAATTTCGGTGCCGAAGGAGATGAGGAGCGCGTCGACGGCGGCTTGAACGCCTTTGCTCGCGTTGTCTTTGGCGGCTTTATCGAGGAGCACCTTGTATTCAGGCATCAAGACGGCCTTAAGAATGAGGCTTGGGTTGGTGGTCGCGTCCAAAGGCTTGAAGGCCTTCATGGCGGCGAAGTCACCGGTGTCGGCTACGACTTTGGTGTGCTGGCGGAGTTGCTCGAGTGCGTTCATATGAGTGGAGTTGAGCGTGATAAAGGTGGGGGAAAATGTAAAGCCCCAGAAATAATCAGCGGAATTCGCTCGATTGGGCGATCGTTGGGTGTGGTGCGGCGCGGCCGGAAGCGAGGCGTTGTTCGAAAAATAAATTTCACTGATGCAATAGTGCCCTTATTTATAGGGCTTAAAATGAGTTTTCGCGTTTGATATTAATTTACAATGGTGAGGTTAAATTAGGTGTATCCATAAATCAAATACGCTGAGGCTGGCGGGGGTGAAATGGGGTGGGGTGTTGACTTGAGTGATTCGCCCCCATGCAGCGCCGGGGTGAACATGGGGCCGATCGGGCTGGTTGGCTGGGGCATTCCCCATCGTAAAAAAAATGTCAAAATCCGTATATATTTTCTTAAACCGTTGGTATTCAGCAACTAATTGTATTCGATACGAATGCTAAAAAAGCCAAAAATTCCCTTGAATTATGAGCCCTTCGTCTTCACTCTCGAACTTCTCTCCCCCTGTGGGTTGAGCTGTTCTGCTGGCACGACGGAGTTTTTAGTCTGTCGCTTCATATAAGTGTACAAACTAACAAAAAGGCGTTGACGAAATATTCAGCGCCCTCACCGTCCGCCCTTCCTCTGGTTTACTGGAGGCCCCTTTCGGTTCTTTGAGAGTTCATTTTTGTGCGACAATACGGCCTATCGTATTAGTCAAACCTTACACCTGGTGAACCCGGCGATAATGATCGCGGGTTCTACCAAAATTAGAAAACGCGATTTTCATTATCACCGGTGTTCACTAAGGAACTTGAGAAAATAAATAATAGTTCGAATCCCAGGATTCGAACATTCAAATGCTAGCTTCGGCTAGATTTTTGGAGAGTTTGATCCTGGCTCAGAGTGAACGCTGGCGGCGTGGTTAAGACATGCAAGTCGAGCGATTATAGCAATATAAGAGCGGCAAACGGGTGCGTAACACGTGAGCAATCTGCCCTGAAGTC
>Ga0214919_10005667_pt1 | contig 17544 bp, 17 predicted proteins | sample LL1503_MetaG_FD_177994 | JGI IMG/M metagenome (GOLD analysis project Ga0214919, IMG submission 177994) | Freshwater microbial communities from Lake Lanier, Atlanta, Georgia, United States - LL-1503 | ecosystem: Environmental > Aquatic > Freshwater > Lake | place: USA: Georgia | collected...
TTCCGCTTTGGCTCACGCACTGAAGCAGTAGCGGCCTAAGAAACCGCAACCCCGGGGTAGCTATACCTTGTCACCCAAAATAGTAGAAAGCCCTTAATTGGGCTTTCTTTTTGGACTAAATTTTGGTTGACTTTTGGTTGAAATCGTGCTATAATACTTGTATAAACAGTAAAGAAGTGGAGTCAGTGATGGCAATGAAACATAAGATAGAATTTAATAAAGTTTATGAATTTGACTTAACAGGCAAGGTGCAATTTGGTGATATGCCTGAGAGTGCTATCTACGAATTATACAAAGATGGTCGTGTGGCAAGTAAATTCTTAGAGCATACGATACCAGACTGGTTTCCGGAAGTTAAGTTCGTTGACCAAGATGGCTATGATCATATCGACAAAAAAGGCATCAAGTATGACCTTAAGGGATTTACCAAACTTGGTGCAGGTTACGCTCCCAGCAACATGGTTGGTGCTGGTCGAAAGATCAATGTCGCAGAAATGCATGCCCATGCTAAGACTATTAACTACATCTTTTCAGATATTACAGAATTTCCAAAGGTTCGTGTAATTTTTAAAACAGGACCAGACATGGTGCGTGACTATCCGAATGGTAAAATCAAACCTAATCAGAGAACAAAACTTTTTGGTTAGGCTATATAATATTACTCATGGCTAAAAACAAAAGCAAAGAATTAGATCAATACTATACCGGTCCAGATCTGGCCCGATACTTCTTAGACAAAGTCCAAGAACTATTACCTTACTCCGACTATGACACTGTATTAGAACCCAGCGCCGGCACAGGCAGTTTTTACAATCTATTAGACTCAAGACGTGTGGGATTAGATCTGGATCCCAAGTGCGCAGGCGTAGTAAAACAAAATTTCTACGATTACGTAGCACCTGTTCCACATGGTAGTATCCTTACTATCGGTAATCCTCCATTTGGAAAGAATGCCAGTGATGCTGTAAAATTCTTTAATCATTCAGCTAAGTTTAGCCAGGCTATTGCATTCGTATTACCAAGGACATTCCGCAAGGACAGCGTCATTAATAGGCTTGATGATAGCTTCCATTTGATCTTTGATGAAACGGTTCCAGACAATAGTTTTATACATGATGGTGAGCCGTATGACGTTTGGTGCACTATGCAGATTTGGATTCGCAAAGAAACCAAACGACCAAAGATTGAGATTAAGAAAGTCACTGATGCCAAGGACTATTGGGAGATCGTAGATCCCAAAGATGCAGATTTCTGTGTGCAACGTGTAGGCGGTCGGGCAGGCCAAGTCCGAACAGGCGCAGACTTCCGCACATTCAGTCCGCTGAGTCATTACTACATTAAGTCTAACAATCCAAACACTTTGGATATTTTTAAATCATTAGACTATGAGGATTTAAAATACAATACCGCAGGAAATCCCAGCATCAGTCCGGGTGAATTAGTTACCAAGTTTTTTAAAGCAGTGGAAACCCAAGACGCAAAATTAACAGGAAATTAACATGGCACAAACTCTATTAGATCGCATCAAGGCAACAAATAAAGAAGTTGCACTCTTAAGGGCAGAGTTAGAAAGCATAGACAAATACTACGGTGTTCCATACCAAGAAATGTATGAATACTATCATATCATGAAACCCAAGCAAGCTGAAAAATTCATCGAAGGTTGGGTAGCTACCCTGATAGGTGGAGCCAAGATGGATACAGATCAAGTTCCTGAAGATTATAAACAAAATGACAACGGTGATATTTGGGTTGGTGACTCTCTAACTATAGGTAAAAATAATATCGAACTTAAAAGCAGTTTTAAAGGGGACAGTGGCATCGGTGGAGGCCAGTTTCGTTTTTATGAAAATGTTCCTTACTACATGCTATTCAAGGCCTGGGATAATAAAAAGTTTGAAATGTTCTTGCTGACTAAACAACAATTGGTTAATGAAATAGTTGAACGTGCAGAGTCAACTAAAAAAAGTGCTTATACCAGTAGCCAGGGATCTGGGGTCATCAGCAAGCTAACTGAAGAACAAAAAATTCAACGATTACATGACAACGTCGCTGGTAAGTATGCAGATAAATTGGGATGGGGATTCAATCCCAAAACAGAACCAGATCTATATAAAAAATTCCAAGAGAATTATCTCGTGGATCCAGCAAAGGTTAATGGAATAGTCAATGGAATTTAATTACTGTATCAGCAATCCGGCGTTTAACGTAGCAGAAGAAAAGAACATAGCCGGCACTGGTGGCAACACTACCTTATATAAAACAGCTACACGCAACGACTTCGCTAATAGGACTAAAACCGAAGGCACATTGGTCAATATCACTCTCAAAGGTATTATTCCTGATCTGGTATCTGGATACTTTAAAAATTATCAAATCAACTATATTCATCTCATGGACGACGTAGATGTGTGGCCCTATAATACCTGTTTCTTTAGTGTAAGCAAAAAACCAAGAACTACCAAACCTAAGATCTTAGGCGGCATGGCGGCCAAAATATTCAGTCCATACCCAGATGATTGTTTCCCATTTGTCTACTACAGTGGGGCTAACAATGGTATGAACAAACATTTTGGTGCAGGCAAGAAAAATAAAGTTATAAGACAACTACCAGGCAAGAACAGAGATCAGGTATCCTATGAATACACTGACAAAGATATCTCAACTGGTCCAAAATTTGCATTCTATGTAATGGAAAGCCGCAAGAGTTACACTGTAACCAATGAAGCCATATATGGTGGAACTATCTGTTACGTGCCCACAGACACATTAGCACAGGCAGAAAAACTCAAACTATTTGTGGAAAAGAATAAAGTGTTTGCTGAATACGTTAAACGGATGCGATTACGTGGGCACGCATTTGGCCTACGCAACGTCCGTAAATTTGATCTCAATCAAATAGTTACGGGTGAAGAAATTCCTAAAGAGTGGAATATCACTGACAGTGATTTAAAGGAGCCAAAAAAACTTACCAATGACATAACTGAAGATAGAGATCGCGTCAAGGCATTAGGTGAAGTATTTACTCCAACCAGTTTAGTAGAAATGGTCTTAGACAGCATAGAACAAGAGGATCCAACTGCATTTACTAATCCAACTAATACTTTCATTGACAGCATGTGTGGTGATGGGCAGTTCTTAGTAGCTATAAAAAATCGCAGACAAAGTTTGGATGGCATATATGGTATCGAACTAAGCCAGGATAATGTAACCATTTGCCAAAATAGATTAGGGCACCCCGGATTTGGTAACGTAGTTTGCGCTGATAGTTTAGGTTCTACCTTTACCAATAAAGAATTCCAAAAAATCAGTTGACATAAATAATTCTGTAGTGTAAACTATATGTTTCGCGCCTAATAAGGGCGAAGCGGAAAATTTTATTTGCTTAATTAGGAGAAATAAACGATGAAGTTAAATCCTCTACACGACCGTGTGGTTGTAAAGCGTATTAACGCAGAAACCAAAACATCCAGCGGTATTTTTATCCCCGATAATGCTCAAGAGAAACCAGACCAAGGCGTGATCCTTGCTGTAGGACCAGGCAAGCGTAATACAGATGGTGCGGTTATCCCTATGAGTGTCGCTGTCAATGACAAGGTGTTATTTGGCAAGTTCGCAGGACAACAGGTTAAGATCAAGGGCGAAGAAGTATTGATCCTTAACGAAGAAGAAATCTACGCAGTTATTGAAGAATAAGGAGATAGAATATGAGTGCAAAAGACGTAAAATTTGGTGAGTCAGCTCGCCATGCAATGATTGAAGGCGTTAACATTTTAGCAGACGCTGTCAAGGTAACACTTGGTCCAAAAGGACGTAATGTTATTATCGCAAAGAGCTATGGTGCACCACACATTACCAAAGACGGTGTGACTGTGGCCAAAGAAATTGAATTGAAAGACGCATTACAAAACATGGGTGCGCAGATGGTTAAAGAAGTAGCAAGTAAAACAGCTGATCAAGCTGGTGATGGTACTACCACTGCCACTGTGCTGGCACAGGCTATTGTCCGTGAAGGTAACAAAGCTGTAGCCGCTGGTATGAATCCCATGGATCTAAAACGTGGTATCGATCTTGCTACAAATGCAGTAGTAGCTGAACTTGAAAAGATTTCAGTTCCATGTGAGACTACAGAAGCGATCGAACAAGTAGGTACCATTTCAGCAAATTCAGACAACGAAATTGGTAAAATCATTGCTCAAGCGATGGAACGTGTTGGCCGTGAAGGTGTTATCACTGTAGAAGATGGTAAATCACTTGCTATGGAACTTGAAGTTGTAGAAGGTATGCAGTTTGATAGAGGTTACAGCTCACCCTACTTTATCAATCAAGCCGACAAGCAAGAAGTCCATCTAGAAAATCCTTACATCTTATTACATGATAAGAAGATTGCATCAATCAAAGACATCCTTCCTGTGCTTGAAGCAGTTCGCACAGCTAACGGTAGTCTATTAATCATCAGTGAAGACTTAGAAGGTGAAGCATTAGCAACATTAGTAGTTAATAATATGCGTGGTGTTTTAAGAACAGCCGCAGTTAAAGCACCTGGGTTCGGTGATCGACGTAAAGAAATGTTACAGGACATCGCAGTCTTAACTGGTGGCAAGGTCATCAGTGATGAAATTGGTATGAAATTAGAAGATACAACTATTACAGATTTAGGTCGTGCGGCACGTGTTGAAATTACCAAAGACAACACAATCATCATTGATGGTGCAGGCGATAAAGTAGCTATTGATAGTCGTGTGGCAGTAATTCGCACACAGATTGAAAATGCAACATCAGATTACGACAAAGAAAAACTTCAAGAGCGTGTGGCTAAATTAGCAGGCGGCGTAGCAGTTATCAAAGTTGGCGCCGCAACAGAAGTAGAAATGAAAGAGAAAAAAGATCGCGTTGATGATGCTCTACATGCTACCAAAGCCGCAGTTGAAGAAGGTATCGTTCCTGGTGGTGGTGTAGCACTAATCCGTGCTAAACAAGCACTGGTTGACCTTAAAGGTAGCAATCACGACCAATCAGTAGGTGTTGATATCGTATTAAAAGCGATCGAAGCACCATTACGCAGCATCGTAGAAAACGCAGGTGGCGAAGCATCAGTAGTAGTTAATCGAGTAGCAGAAGGCCGAGGTAACTATGGATTCAATGCCGCAAATGACTCTTATGGCGATTTATTAGAGCAAGGTGTAGTTGATCCTACTAAGGTCACACGTTGCGCTCTACAAAATGCCGCTGGTGTTGCTGGCCTATTGCTAACCACAGATTGTGCTATCAATGAACTTCCTAAGGAAGAACCTGCACAATCACCACAAGGCATGCACGGCATGATGTAATTAACTGACCAGTTAATACATTAAAATAGCACCTTCGGGTGCTATTTTTTTTGACTTAAACTTAGCACATATTCCTTTTATCCTATCTGGCATAAATATCTTAAAGCAATATCATAATAGCACATTTGGGAGATATGGAACAATGGCTAATCAAAACTTTGTGGTCCACAACGGACTCACAGTAGGCCAAACTACAATCTGGGCAGGTAACGGTGACGTAACGATTTCCGGTAATCTAACAGTTTCAGGAAACAGCACACTATTAGTAACACCAACAATTGGCGGCGTAACTGACGCTTCTCTCGCAGATGCTACATCATTAGCAATCGCTTTAGGTGGTTAAGGAAAACATAAAAAATGGCAAATACCTTTTATAGAAAAATACAAGCAAATATTGGTCTTACAGCTAATACGATCAACAGTTATACGGTTGGTAGTGGAGTAACCAGTATCGTTTTAGGACTAACACTATGTAATACTACAGGTGCTACGATTAACGCTACTGTTTTAGTAAACAATGGCGCCAACGTTCATTACATTGTTAAAAATGCTCCTATCACAACTGGTGGATCATTGGTCCCAATTGGTGGTGATCAAAAACTTGTATTACAATTTAACGATAATGTTAAGGTTTATAGCGATACTGTAAACAGTGTCGATGCTTACATGAGTATTATGGAGATAACATAAGATGGCTTACGTTGGTTTAAGACCAGTAACCCAAACCTTATCTACTGCAACGCAGTATTTTAGTGGCGACGGTACTACACTACAATTTGTTCTACAACAGAGCATCGGTAAAGGATCGGACGTAATTGTTGCTGTTGGTAATACCCTGCAGATCCCTGGCACAGATTATACTGCTACTGGTGTAAATTTAATTTTTAACGCAGGCAAAGCGCCTACAGCAGGCACTAACAATGTTTCAGTAACATTTATCAGTGGTAGCCTACAGACAGTTTTTATTACTGCTAATGCATATCCAACAGGCAATACAGTAAGCCCTTCAATTTATTCAGTTTCAGCAGCCTCTACAGGTATATATTGGCCATCAACGACTTCAATGGCATTTACCGCATCAGGTAACACACGTGTTACAGTCAGCGATGCGGCCTCTGGTGTAGCAACATCAACTACATCAGGTGCACTGCGTGTTGCAGGCGGACTAGGTGTAACAGGTGCAACCTACGTAGGAGGCGTGCTTAATGCCACAGCTACAACTCCGTCATCATCAACAACCACAGGTGCTTTGGTAGTCGCAGGTGGTTTAGGTGTAGCAGGTGCTACATATATTGGTGGCACAGTTACAGTATCAGGTGGGCTAACAGTTGCTGGTTCGTTTAATACCACATCAACTAACAGTTTGACTATTAATACTCCATTCTTGTTCTTAGCCAACACCAATGCAGGCGATGCAGTTGACATGGGTTTTGTCAGCACTTACGTTGATACGGCAACGAGATACACAGGTTTTGTTCGCACAGCATCAGATGGCCGTTATAAACTATTTGCTAACTTGACCAACCCACCATCAACATTAGTTGATACAGCCAACGTTAGCTTCCGTTATGCAGACTTATGGTATGCTAATGCGAACGTGACATCTACAGTGAATTCAACCAGCTCAATCACAGGTGCTATGACTATCTGGGGCGGGTTAGGTGTTCGCAACACGATTTATGTAAATGATCAAAACAATGCTATTGCTATTGGTAATGGTGGCACAAGCGGTGTTGGTAATATTGGTGCAAGTGGTGCTACATTTAACACAGCATTTATCAAATCAACTTCAGCACAATACGCTGACGTTGCTGAAAAATACCTTGCTGATGCAGACTACGAAGCAGGCACAGTATTAGACTTTGGTGGTGCACAAGAAGTTACCTTATGTGACTCAGACATGAGCCGCAAGCTAGCTGGGGTAGTATCTACACAACCAGCATACCTAATGAATGATGCGATCCAAGGAGATCACACAGTTACCTTAGCACTATTAGGACGTGTTCCATGTAAGGTCCGCGGCCCAGTTACCAAAGGTGACATGTTGGTATCAGCAGGTGAAGGTTATGCACGTGCAGAGCATTTACCACAGATTGGTACTGTAATTGGTAAAGCATTAGAAGATTTCACAGGTGACCGCGGTGTCATCGAAGTTGTAGTAGGTAGGAACTAGGAGCAGATATGGCATATTTAGGATCGCAACCAGCAGTTGGTAATTTTGTTAAATTAGATGACATTAGCACCAGTTTCAATGGTGTATTGTCAACTTTCAATACCACGGTCAGTGGAGTAGCATATAAGGTAAGTAATCCATACGCTACGATTTTCGTAGGTGGTGGTAATGTTAAACAACCTGGTATTGACTATAATTTCAACGGAACTACTATTGTTTTTAACAATGCGCCGCCGAGTGCCTGGTTAGGCAGCACATGGTGCATAGTATTTGGTGATGTATTGGCATCTGGTTTACCAAGTGACGGAACAATCACTAACGCTAAGTTAGCAGATGACACTATACAATATGGTAAGTTTGCAGCAACTACCAAAGCTACATTATTAGCTAATTCATTATTATTTGGGGCATAAAAAATGGCAAGACAACAGATTAAAAATTACGTGTTTACTCCAGCAGGTGCTGGGGTTGGTACGGTTAAGATACCTGGTAACTTCAGTAATGCTCAGATCATTGCGATCTTGAACTCTACTGCACAGCAGTTTATCTATAACTTTGCTGACTCAACACTGCTTGGAACTATCACATGGAATAGCAGTCCAGACAATAACTTTCCACAAAGTATTGATGGTATAACTACTATTACTTTAGCGACCAGCACACTAACTATGAGTGCTAATGATAAACTAGCAATCTACGTAGAAGCAAGCTATCCAGCACAACGCCCCGTTGCTACAGATGCTGTTGAACGACTACGTGTTGCTAATCCAACATCACTAATTGATGCTGACTTTGAATACGGCTTACAAAATACCAAATGGCAAAGTTTGTTTACTAATAATGATAATCCAAGTATCTACGAAGTTCCGGGTTCTGACGTATTCCCTAACGTAGTTAGCTATGCAGGCTATGCTGGTAATACTTTAATCACAACATCAAACGTAGTGATTATCTCAAACGGTCTATCAGTAGGTAACAATACTCCTAACTGGACACAGAACGACTATGCTCTAATACAAAACACTGACCCAGTGGGCAGATACCCAACTACAGCATACTTAACAGCCAACGTTCCATCATTGAACCAAGCGACACTATCATTTGCAGGTAATATTGGAACATTCGTAGTTGGTGATGACATTTTATTAAGCTATTTTGCTAATACCACAGTGATCACAACGACCACAGCTAACCTAACAGCTGGTCAGACAGCCTTGAGCATCACTGGTGCTAACACTATCACTAATGGTAGTATGATCATGGTGCAGACTGGTAATACTACTACAATTAACGGTTTCGTAACTGAAATGATGACAGTAGCTGCTGGGGGCGGATCAGGTGCACTTACAGTTATTCGTAACAGACTTGGCACAAACCGCGGTAATGCTGCGATCCTTTCAGGTTATGCAGTTATTGAAGTTGGTAATACTGAAATCGCTAACATCACTGCTATTAATTCTACAACGTCAATGACTGTGCAACGTGCATTCATGAACACATGGGCACAAGATGACATGCCACGTGGTACGGTTATTACTAAACTACACTGGGATGCTGCAGGAACCAGTGGTGGTAACACAGAAATCGTTAAGATGACCAAAGTTGGTACAGCACGCGGTAACGTTGCAGACGTGGCTCGTGGTGCTCTTGGAACTTCAGTGTTAACAAGTCCGTTAGGTGCAGGTAGCTTGATCCTACGCTTAACAGGTATTTTCGTAGCTGGTGATGCTAACTTACCACGTATTGGCGTTAACTTACCAGCACACAGCTTCTTCCCTAATGCGGCTATTAGTACCACTAACCACACTAATCCAAACAGTGAAGGACAGTATCAGATTAATACCCCATTAGACATTAACTATGTCAGCTACTATCCAAAACGTGCAAGTGGTTTCCCAATCGGAACACCATTAAATCGTTGGGACACATATATTCGCTATGCAGGTTTCTACGGAACAGCCAGCTTACCTCCAGTTGTGCTTACAACAGACGGTGCTACTCCATCAACAATTACCTGTACAGCAGCTTATGCACACGGATTAAGTCCAGGCACACCTATCTTGGCTAATATTGCATCAGCAGGTGCTAATGGTCAATATGCCCATGGTGCGTTTACTATCCTAAGTATTCCTACACCAACAACATTTACCTATCAAGCACGATCAGGTGCAGCAGTGACAGGTTCGGTGATTGGTACAGTTTATATCCGCCCAAGTGCGTTCTTTATCCACAGAGCGGGCGACGGTGGTGTTAACTTAGGCACAGGAACTCCGCACACAGGCGCAAGTGCAGCTCGCCAAAGTAAGAAATACTTCCGTTATCAATCTGGTAAAGGCATGATGTGGACATCAGGTACACTACTTGGTGCTAACTATGATGTAACATCAATCAGCGCAACAGGCACTGGTGTTGGTAATACGATTACAATAACCACAGATGGTCTACATGGTCTGCAAATTGGTGCCAACGTTAAATTAAGTGGTATTGACACTACTGGTTATAATGGTTTTTATCTAGTAACAGGTATCGTAGGTGAATACACATTCACTGTTAATGCGCAATCAACATTAGGTAACACAGGCACTATCACTGGTGGTATACGTTATCAAAATGCTACGCCAGGACCTAAATTAGCAGTGCGTAATTGGGTAGGTGCATCAGTCCGTGCTGGTATGATGGATGACCAAAATGGTCTATACTGGGAAAACACTGGTGTTAATGTTAACGTAGTCCAACGTAGCGCAACACAGCAAACATCGGGTTATATTTCAACTGAGGTCGCTACTAACTTGCTAACAGGTGACGGTAGCACACGCTTTACCCAAGAATATCGTGCAGGTGACAAGATCGTCCTACGTGGTATGGTGCATACAGTTACTTCAGTTATTGATGATAACCAAATGACTATCGCTCCAGTATGGCGCGGATTGACTAACCAAACACGTATTAAACCATACAAACGTGTAGAACGTCGTTATCCACAAAGTCAATGGAATATTGACCCATTAGACGGCACAGGCCCAAGCGGTTACTTGCTTGACCCAACACTAATGCAGATGTTATTGATCCAATACACATGGTATGGTGCTGGCTTCGTTGATTTTGGTGTTCGTGGACCATTAGGTAATTTCATATTCTGCCATAGATTCATGAACAATAACTTGAACTACGAAGCTTATATGCGTTCAGGTAACTTACCAGCACGTTATCAAGCTATTAATGAAAGTCCATATGCAGTATTAACTGCCGCCATGGATAACAGCCAAACAACATTTGACGTGCAGGACGTTACACAATTCCCAACACCAAGTCCAGATAGTCCAGTGTATGTCTATATCGACAATGAAGTCATGAAAGTCACAGGTATGACAGCTAACGTAGCTAACGCTGGTGTGCGTTCAGCAACATTAACAGGTGTGACTCGTGCGGCAACATTTAACTTGTGGCAAGACGGTTCAGCTAAGTCATTCTCAGCTGGTAGTGCTGCGACACACGCGGCCAACGTATCAGTGCGTGTGATTTCAGCTACAAGTGCTCCGGCACTTAACCACTGGGGTTCTGCGGTTATCTTAGATGGTGGATTCGACACTGACCGAGGCTATGCGTATACATACTCATTAGCTAACGTGGCATTCCCAACAGGTGTTGCTGCTGGTAATACAACTATTACAGCGTTCGCAGTTCGACTAGCACCTTCAGTAAGTAATCAAATTCCAGGTGATTTAGGCACACGCGACCTAGTTAATCGTGCGCAGTTGATCCTAAACAACATGTTGATTAACTTCTCTGGTGCTAACATTGGTACTACCACTGGTGCTCGTTACCTGATCGAAGGTATTCTAAATCCAAACAATGTATCAACAACTGCTACGACTTGGCAATATCTATATAATCAACCATACAGTGCGCAGAATAATCCATCAGCAAGTATCCAACCAAGCTATACTCAAGTAGCTTTTGGTAACATAACTGGTGCTGCTCAATATAATGGTCAAGTTAGCTTTAATACCTACACATTTGCAGGCGGTGGCGTAAGCTATGCACGTGGTGGTGAACGTTTATTCTCAATACCAGTTAACTACACTAACTCAGGACAGCTAGACTTGTCGATGGTTAAACAGTTAGGTAACTCAGGTATTCCAGGATTTAACATCTATCCAGACGGTCCAGAGTTGCTATGTATTAACATTACTGCTCTTGTTCCTACTCCAAGCATTAACGTAACTGGTGAAGTTCAACTACAATGGAACGAATCACAAGCGTAGTTATTTTGCTTTAAAAGAAATAGGACCTTCGGGTCCTATTTTTTTGATAAATACTACATAATTGAAAGAGCGATAGCCAATGGCACTGACCAGACCAAAATACAGCCAGATATACGATACTGATTGGAAACAAAGCGTCCGCTTGGCCACGACTGGCGATGTAGGGAATCTATTCTTAGCCAATCTCCAACCTAATACAGTAGACAGTGTTAGCCTTAGCGTTAACGATCGGATATTGGTCAAAGATCAAAACAGACCTTTTGAAAATGGTATTTACATAGTCCGCAGTGTGGGCACTGGCGCAAATGGTTGGTGGACTAGAACCTTAGATGCGGCACAGAGCAGTTTCGTCACCAGCGGCCTGAGTGCGGTCGTCAGTGAAGGAACCGTAAATGCTGGACAAGAGTTCCGACTAACGACCCCAGACCCCATTACCTTAGATACTACTAATTTATCATTCTTACGTATAACAGGTATTCCAGGCGGAGCCAACACACAGGTGCAGTTTGCTGATGGTACAGTATTGGGTGGTAACCCAGGATTTACCTATAACAAGGCTACTAATGTTGTAGTAATATCTGGTGCAATACAAGTAAGTAATGTCCAGACTACTACAGCAAATATACAGAGCGCCACATCATCTACTAACACAGCTACAGGGGCTTTGCGTGTCATGGGAGGTCTTGGTGTAGCAGGTAATATATACGCTACCACACACTACGGCAATATTGGTGGGGGCACAGTGTTACCAAATGTCTATATCACTGGTAGTCTTATTCCCACAGCAAACGTTACCTACGATTTAGGAACACCAACAGCTAAATTCCGCAGTGCCTACTTCAGCGGCAATACAATCTATATTGGTGATCAGGCTATGAGTGTGGGCACAGACGGCACATGGACATTTACCAGTGCTGGTGCAAACATACAGATGGGTGCAACTGCACCATTTAACGCACCAAATGCTACATTCTCTGATTATATATCAGTTGGTGGTATCTTATATGCCAATAATACATCAACTGCCACAGGTACCAGCAGTGGTGCATTGAGAGTAGCTGGTGGAGCCAGCGTAGCGGGCAATTTATATGTAGCTGGAAACCTATATATCGCAGGTAATCTTGTAACTTATAACGCAAATAATTTAACTATTGACGATAGCATTATCTATCTGGCCGCGGCCAATCCAGGTGATGCAGTGGATATTGGCATAGTTGGACATTTTACTAACCCAGGATACCAACATACTGGATTTGTTCGTGATGCTTCAGATGGTATCTGGAAGCTATTTGCTAATGTAACCACAGAGCCAACTACAGTTATCGATTTTACTAATGCGTCATATAGCAATATACAAGTTGGTAATGTTTTAGCAGGCACAGTCTTAGCACCTACATATATTGGAACTACAGCCGCATTTAGCGGTAATGCCTCTGCGGCTAATATTACCGTAACTGGTGCAGGTCAGTTTAGTGGTGTATTTAATGAAAATATCACTGTATCTGGCGTATTTGTTGGTAATGCTGGCTCAGGCACACCTAGTCCACGTATTGGATTCTTCAATGGCGCCACATCACAAAACTGGCAGATAGACAATTACTTTGGATCATTCCGTTGGTTCACACCTGGCGTGACCAGAATGAGTTTAGATCCCAATGGTAACCTAACGGTTACTGGTGCTCTAATAGCTGGTGGAACAGCAGGTGTTAATGGATACACATTACAATCAACAGCCACAGGTATACAATGGGCGGCTCCAACCGCTGGCGCAAGTATCAGTAGTGGTACCAGCAACGTTGCTGTGTTATCCAGCGGTGCCAATGTAGTTATATCAGTTGGTGGTAGCATTGTTGCCAACGTTGGCGCAAGTGGATTGACTGTAATAGGTGGTATTTCAGCAGGTTCAATTACAGGTAATGGTGCGGCCTTAACTGGTTTACCAGCTGGTTATAGTAATGTAAATGCCGCAACTTACTTAGTCAGTGGCACGTTGGCTACTGCGATCAATACTACCGCAAATATATTATCAACTGGTGCTATACATAATAGTCTTACAGTCAATGGGTCAGGTAATGTCACTGGAGGCTTTACTTCAAACGCCTTTACGGTAACTACTCAAAGTGCACCTGTTGATGCTATGCAAATTTACTCAGTGAGTTCTAATACTGCGGCACAATTAAATATTCGTAGTGTAAGTGGCGCGAGTGCAAGACTAAGTAAAATCAAATTTTTCGGAACATTCAATAATACCCCAGCAGACACCGGCGAGCGTTATGTAACATCTATTAGAAGTGGCTTCGATACTTCACAAACAGCATGGGGGTCTGAATATTTAAGTATTTGGGTCAACAACGGCACCAACGATAACAATGCTGACAGTTATCAACAAGAGATAGCTAAATTTACAAACTATGCAGGACTCCAGGTCCGAGGCAATGTCAGCCCAGCGGCAAGTAATGTTTACAGTTTAGGATCAACAACTGCATGGTGGACTAGTATATTTGGTAAAGCTATGCAAGCCCAATACGCTGACTTGGCTGAAAACTATAAACCTGATGCCAACTATGGACCAGGGACTGTATTAGTATTTGGTGGATCAGCAGAAGTCATGCAGAGCCACAGTAGCCATGATACTCGTATAGCAGGAGTAGTATCAACAAATCCAGCTTATCTAATGAATAGCACACAAACTGGCGTGCCTGTGGCTCTGCAAGGACGTGTACCTTGCCGTGTGTTGGGTCCTGTAGCCCAAGGTGATCGTGTTGTAAGTAGCCATATTCCTGGAGTAGCACAACGGTTAGATCCTGCACAATATCAACCAGGCTGCGTTATCGGTAAGGCCTTGCAAGCTATTGATTCTACTGATATTGTAACTATTGAAGTAGTTGTTGGTCGCGTCTAAAAATCACTTGACAACTTAACCAAAAGGCTGTATAATACGCTTATAAACTAATAAGAAAGGCGTATTTTGGAGCAAATTACTGTTAGAACTAGGTTATATCAGCCCAGTTTCCATCGCACAGAAGCTTATATAGAGCACGAAATTACTGGTGAACAACTCAATACCGTCAAATGGTTACAGCCCGATGAAATCGCTGTAACTAATCCCAATCACCCAAATGGGTTCAGTATCATACATAAGAAAAACATCGTTTGGATACGTGATGCTAAAGGTTCTAAAGCCACAGTTAAGTTAGACTCAGATTATCGTCAGTGGACAGTTAAAGGGTCAAAAGGCTCAGAATATCTTGTAATTCGCCAAAAAGGATCATATACTTGTAGCTGTCCTGGTTATACTTTTAGAAAAAATTGTCGTCATATTCAAGAGGTAGGTAATGAATAATCCATGGAGTGTCGTTAAAGAATTAGAAGCAGACAATAGTCGATTGGCTAAAGAAGCTATCATCCGTCGCGAAGCAGAAGCAGGCAACGACGAATTCTTCGCCGGCTGTAAATTAGCCTTAGACAGCATGATTACCTTTGGAGTAAAGAAAGTTCCTGAATCCACAGCATCAGGACCTGGATTGCCTTGGGATGAATTCTTAAACTTAGTAGTCCAACTATCTCTAAGACAGCTAACTGGCAATGCCGCACAAGAAGCAGTGCAAAAAGCCATGAACAGATCTACACAAGAACAATGGAATAGTTGGTATCGCCGCATCCTTATCAAAGACATGCGTGCTGGCTTCAGTGAAAAAACCGTCAACTCAGTGGTGGAGAAATTAAATGTTAAAGATTATGTTATTCCTGTGTTTACTTGCCAACTTGCTCACGATAGTGCAAATCATGAATCCAAAGTTTCAGGCGAAAAACTTATTGAAGTCAAGCTCGATGGAGTTCGTGTTATTGCTATTGTTTATCCAACTGGGGTTGTTAGTCTTTTTAGCAGGAACGGTAAATCACTGGACAACTTTCCATTGGTTGAACAACAATTAAGCAAAACCGCACACGCATTCGCTGAACCTGTGGTATTAGACGGAGAGATCATGAGTGCCAGCTTCCAAGACCTCATGAAAATGGTGCATCGCAAGAGTGATGTGCAAAGCGATGATGCTGTGTTAAACTTATTTGACATCATTACATTAAAAGAATTCCAAAGCGGAATTGGAAAAAATAGACAATATGATCGTTCAGTTACATTAGCCGCATGGCATAATCAACATCATGAATTGATGCCTAATGTCACTGTGGTAGGACAAGAATTAGTAGATTTAAATTCTCATGTGGGGCAAGCCAGATTTAAACAAATTAATCAAGATGCTGTGGACGGTGGATACGAGGGTATCATGATCAAGGATCCAGAAGCTGTTTATGAATGCAAACGCAGTGTAGCATGGCTTAAACTTAAACCATTTATTGAAGTGACTTTGGAGGTCAAACATGTTGAAGAAGGAACTGGTCGTAATGAAGGACGTCTCGGAGCCTTGGTATGTGAAGGCGTGGACGACGGTAAAAACATACGTGTTAATGTTGGGTCTGGGTTTACTGATGGGGATCGCGTTGGGTTTTGGTCAGCTCGTGATGGGCTTACCGGTCAACTGGTAGAGGTCCGTGCAGATGCAGTTACGCAGAATCAGGACGGGACTTATTCGCTTAGATTTCCTCGTTTCTTACGTTTTAGGGGTTTTGAAGTTGGCGAAAAATTATAAACTAGCACAAGACGCACACAAAGACACAGTCTACGGAGCTCTCAAAGAGCTTACCCGTAATCCTAAACTTTGGCGTTCTAGCGATGTTGGGCGAGAATATTGCCATCTGACACAGGATGGTCGTGAAGTTATTGCTGACATGATACAGGATCTATTGCGCACTGTGGATGTATTAGAACGCAAGGTCTTAGAACAACGGGCTCGAGAAGTTGTTTGGGACGAATTAAAAGGAAAACACGAATGAAAGATAAGCACATAACTTGGTTGATGTTCGCAGTAAGTTTAGTAATCAGCGCGGTATTCTTCAGTGTATTAGTCAAGGTAAATGTCCAGCTGGAACAGATGCGTCAGGCCTTAGATGTCCAGCAGAAACAGATCGATCGGTTAAACGAGCAACATCATGCTACCGAAGAACAGATACTAAAAATGCTACACACTGATGATCAACTTGCTCACAATATTGATGTTACACAAGAACTACAACGTAAACAGGCCATAGAAGTTGGCGACTTGAAGAAAGGACGTAAACGATGATCTTAACCAAACAAGAAATTATTGAAGCACTACAGCATAATGTCTGCACAGTTAAATTTACCAAGGTAAATGGTGAAGTGCGTGAAATGCCCTGCACTCTGCGCGAAGACCTTGTGCCCAAGTATGAGCGCAAGACAGAGATCAAAGAGCCCAAACCAGAATCAAACACTCTAAGCGTTTGGTGCACTGACAAGAATGCATGGAGAAGTTTCCGTGTAGAGAGTGTGATGGAAGTATCTATCAATTTTGGTATGCCTGTTATATCATAATTTTGGTTAAATTTCCAGTTGCACATTTTTTAAACACATGTATAATATACATATTGCTGATGGGTTGTCAGCTTTTTATGAAAGGCAGAAATGTCAATTTTAAGTTTATTTCAACAAACGGAGAAAATAGTAATGGCAAAACGTAACTCTACTAACTTAGTTAAAGTTAAAAATCAAGTATCATTCTTAGAAAAATATCTACGTGGCACAGGTCGCACTCTTTCTGTAGCACAAGCTAAGGCTAACTATGGTATTGAAAAACTATCAGCACGTATTTCAGAAATGCGTGACGCTGGTTTAGTTATCTACACTGAAACAAACACA
>Ga0214919_10005668_pt1 | contig 17543 bp, 12 predicted proteins | sample LL1503_MetaG_FD_177994 | JGI IMG/M metagenome (GOLD analysis project Ga0214919, IMG submission 177994) | Freshwater microbial communities from Lake Lanier, Atlanta, Georgia, United States - LL-1503 | ecosystem: Environmental > Aquatic > Freshwater > Lake | place: USA: Georgia | collected...
CTTCAGCGAACCACTCCGCGATGGCCTTGAGGCGCGCCCAAGCGTCATCGGGCCCGTTTACTTTTAAGCGCGCGGAAAGATCCATGTAGGACCAACCGAGGACGGCGCCGCCATCTTGGATTTGATTACCGAAGGCAATTTTTTCGGGATTAGACCAGCCCCAGAAATAATATTCGATGTTGCGCTTGGTCGTACTGCGCGGGCCAAAACGGAAGTGATAGATGTCCGCACCTTGGGCGGTATCAGTTGGGATAAGGCGTTTTCCATCGAGCCACGCCATAATGGAGCGGGCGTGCTCATCAGTGGCGAAGCCATAGTGAATGGCGTCCGTATTTAGAAAGGTGAACCCATAGTCATGGCGTTGTCCGTCGCGATCAGGACCGGCGACAAAACGCCCCGTGACGTCACTCCAAAAAACCTGATTACCGTGAGCCTTTACTTGCGCCGCATGAGCTTCTAGCGCCGCGGGATCAAAGGCATTTTTATCGAGCGGGATATCCCAAGCTGGATGATTTTTAATGCCGCGTTCAAGGGAGGCTAAACGAAGGAGGGTATCGTAGTAGCGAGTTGTGGCGTAGCTATCACGATAGCCAAAAGGGAGTAGATCCCAGTAATTATTGCCGATGCCCGTACCATTGAGAATGGTTTTAGCGCCGGCGGCATCGAGTTGTAGTCCGGAAGTGCCCTCGTGGCCGACCCAAGGCGTGAGAACGCAATTATTCTCTACAGTTTTAAATTCAGTTTGGGCAAAGCGAAGGGCTTGGCGAAGCCGCGGCATACTAGTGCGGAGAAACGCGACATCGCCGGTCCACAGAAACGTATCAATCGCTCCCCGAATAAAATCGAAATTATTAATATTATGCCGGGTGTCGTAGTGCGAAAAAATCGCCTGCAGCGTAACGGCGCCGGTGGCGCGCTGATTGCCGAAATTAATTCTCACGGCTGTGATCGCGCCTTGCCACAACGGGTGTTGGTAGAGCGGAATCATATGATAACTCATCGGACCATCGCGAGCGGCCGCGGGGGGAATTGACATCCGTTGCTCGGGACGAAAACCAGGCTGGCCGGCAATTTCCCATTCGAGAAAAGCCCCAGCTTGATTAAAGTCTTTTGTGGCCCACCGAATCTGAATAAAGGGCGAGCGGCGCGGATCAAGCGGGCCTAAAGGCAGTGGAGGGGTGAGGGTGGCTAGAGGGGCGGTGAATTTAATCAGCCAACCATCCGGAGTAAGCGATCCACTTTGACCATTGGTTATAATCCAATCTTTAACCTCGGTGGTTAAGGGTGCGCCGCGCGGCAACACGGCCGAGACAGTTCCTTTTTGGGAAAAATGGGCGCCGATGACACCCTGCGATCTCACCCAATAAGGAAATGGCCAACCAAGCAGATGGCCAATGCCTTCATGTTGATGCGTGGCGACGTAACCTTCCGCATCAATAATTTTATTAAGAAAAGAATTTTTTAGACGGTCAGAGATGGTGACCTGGTGGTCGCATACCAGCAGTCCGGAGGTATCGGCCCAGAGGCAGGGTCCAGTCAGCCATTCATCCCAGAGCGTGCACAGGCCAGCGGCGGGATCACGGTGTGGATAATCGAGCCACAGAGGTGGATAGTGGAGTCGGTGGAGGGCATTTAAGGCGGTCATCGCCTTTTCTTGTCCGGGAACGGCGAAGACCGGAAAATTTTCGAGTGGCTGGCGGTAAGGGCGAGATTTTAGGACGTCCTCGCTGTAGCCCAAAATAAATAGAGCGGTGAAGATAAAACTGAAACGCAGATTCGTCAGATAGAAATTCATAAATCAGGGGTAAACAAAATTAGGGTTTCAGGATTTACTCACGAGTCATGGGCGGCCGCAAGGCGATCTGTTTAGTTGCCAGCTGGGTCAGTAAAAACAGCCGCTCGCCTTTGCCCAAAAAGCAACGGAGGTGAGCCCAATATCTGGGGTAAAATCGATTGGCTTGATGATAGAATTGCGCTGGCATGGCACGGAGGCCGGCGCATTTTTACTGCGACCATTTCTTGAGCATCCGCCTCGGGGTGTTCGTCCTCTCATTTATTAATACCATGAAACAACCTCTACTTATTTTTCAGATTCTTAGTCTTGCTGCTCTAACCATAAGCGGGTTCACGCTCAGTTCGGCGAAGGTGTTAGCGCACCAGGTTCCTCGCTTGCTCTTGTGGCCGGAGGGCAGCATCGCGGCTGGGGTGGAGACGGAGCGGGATCCCGCTATTCCGACGATTGATGTGCATTTACCGGCTCCCGGTAAGGCGACGGGCACGGGAGTCATCGTTTTGCCGGGCGGGAGTTACGGTGGGGTCTCGATGGAATTTGAGGGGGTCCATGCGGCAAAATTTCTGACCGATCATGGCATCGCCGCTTTCGTCGTGCGGTATCGGCATGCGCCCCGTTTTCATCATCCGGTGCCATTGCAGGACGCGCAGCGCGCGATGCAGCTCGTGCGGGCGCGGGCAGCCGAATTCCAGGTGTCGCCGCAGCGGTTGGGTCTCATGGGATTTTCTGCTGGCGGGCATTTAGCCTCGACGGTGATCACGCAGCTTGAGTTGGGTCAGGCGGCGGCGGTCGATCCACTCGCGCGCGTGTCCGCGCGCCCAGATTTTGCAATTTTGATCTACCCGGTCATCACCTTCAGCGACACCGCTTTTGTGCATCAAGGCTCACGCATAAATTTGACGGCGGGTCGGGCCGAGCTTTGGCCAGAATTATCCAACGAGCGGCACGTGTCTGCAGCCACGCCGCCAGTTTTCTTGGTGCATGGCGGCATGGACACCAGCGTGCCGCCGGAAAATTCGATGTTATTTGCCGCGGCGTGTCGGCGCGCTGGGGTTAGCGTGGAGCTGCATGTTCTATCGCAAGGCGAGCATGCTTTTCGCGATGAAGCTATTCGCGGGGAAGCTTATGAGTACCTGCAGCATTGGTTAAACCGGAATGGCTGGTTGAATGCTGCCGTGCGGTGAGGCCTGGGCGCGGCTGGTGGCCTTCAATAATTAGTCTGAAGTTTGGCGGGCCGCAGGGGATCGGCGAGGACAGCCGCGTGAAATTTATGAAAAGCGGCGCTGAGTGCGGCGACGCGCGCGGGCTCCGTGGCGAGGCGGTTATTCATTTCAATCGGGTCGCGGGCCAGATCGTAGAGTTCGATGGGTTGGAGCTGTGTATTGAGTATTAATTTCCAATCACCTATCCGAAAGGCGAATTCTTTGCCGTCCGGATGGGGTAAGGCCCAATAAAAGGAACGTTCGTCGGGGGCGGCGCCGCCGCGAAGCAGGCGACCTAAGTCAACGCCATCGATCGTCCGATCGCTCGGAATGGGCACGCCGCAGAACGTGGCGATGCTGGTAAAAAAATCTAAACCCGTGGCGGGCGCGTTGGTGACGGTTCCGGCTGGCACGACCGAAGGAAAGCGCACGATCGCAGGGACGCGGATGCCGCCTTCGTAGAGGTGATGTTTGCGGCCGCGCAAGCCGCCGGTTTCCCCGTGCGCATTTACCTCATACCAATTTTCCCATTGGCTCGTGACCGGACCATTGTCGCTGGCGAAGACGACGAGGGTATCATCGCGATGACCCAGTCGGTCGAGGGCGGCTAGCACGCGACCGAGTTGAGCATCGAGGTAAGCCACGTTAGCATAATATTCGCCGGGACCGCGGGGCACCAGCAAAGCCTCGGGGCGTGGACCAGGGACGCCGTTGGGAATGGGCACGATAGGCCCCTTGGTGTACGCGGAATACTGGGCGTTGTACTCGGGGGGATTTTCGATGGAGGTGTGTGGTTCGGCGGGGGCGAGGTAGAGGAAGAAAGGCGTGGTTGCGGCCGAGTGTTGCTCGAGCCAAGCGATGGCTTCATCCGCGTAAAGTTGGGCGGTGTAACCCGGCTGCATCGGCAGGCGTTGGCCGTTGCGATAGAGGTTGGTGGGATTGTGATTCGTGGGGATTTGAAAAGCGTTGTGGCCATAAGCGTAGTCAAAACCCAGGTCGTTGGGCTGCGGTTGCTTCGGGTCGCCCAGATCGCTGTTGAGGTGCCATTTGCCGATGAGGGCGGTGGCGTAGCCCGCTTGTTTGAGCAACGCCGCGAGCGTGAGCTCGGATCGGTGCAAATAAATGCCCGACCCATCGGGAATCCAGCTCTTGATGCCGGTGCGATACGGCGTGCGGCCGGTCAGCAGTCCCGCGCGCGAGGGCGAGCAGAGCGCGGACGGCGCATAATATTGGGTGAACCGCATGCCCTGAGCGGCGAGCCGATCGAGGTGGGGAGTTTTGGTAATCGGATGGCCATAGCAGCCCAGGTCGCCGTAGCCGAGATCATCGACATAAATTAACACGACGTTGGGCCGAGCGGCGTGGGCGGTGACGGCGAGCACTAAGCTCGCGAGCAACAAGCGGAGCATCATGACGCTAATTACGGCGCATGATCGCGGGGTCGTCGATGGCAAAGCCGTTTCCCCGGGTGGCCCGGCTGGTGGTTAAGTTGAATCGCCCGCGTTGTAAAATAGCGGTGACGCGGCGCGCGCCACGCTCATTGAGGGTTGTCAGTTTACCGACTCGGCTTAGGTTGGAGGAAATTATTTATGCTCGGGCCGACCATGAATTCTCCCGCTTGTGCCTTTTGCCAACTTGCGCGCGACCGCCTCTGGCTAGAAACGGCGACGACGCTGACCTTTCTCGATGGTTTTCCGGTGACGGCAGGACATACGCTTGTAATTCCAAAACGGCATGTGGCCGCGCTATTTGATTTACCCGCCGAGGAGCAACTCAGCTTGTGGTCACAGGTCGCGGTCGTGCGGCAATTGCTGATCGAGCAATATAATCCAGATGGCTTTAATGTTGGAGTGAATGAGGGTCTGGCGGCTGGGCAAACGGTGCCCCATGCGCACATTCATGTTATCCCGCGTCGGCGCGGAGATGTGGCGGATCCGCGCGGGGGCGTGCGGTGGGTCATCCCGGCTAAGGCGCAATACTGGTAGTCTTCATTACGCCGCCGCCGACATTCTACTCTTATTATTTTAATCCATGAAATTACATTTTCTTTTTGGTCTGAGTTGGCTCGTCACTTTTGCGGTCGCCGCCTCGCCTGAGCCGACGCCGGGCTTTGTGCAGGCGGTCGACCAGGCTCCGACCACTACCTCTGTCCCTACGCTGGAACCGGCCCAATGGTTATTGGCTCATCTGGATGTTGAGACGACGGGGCTCGTGCCCGGTTATCACGAGATGATTGATGCCGGCTGGGTAATTACTGATCTCGAAGGCCGCGTGGTTGATACATTATTTATACGCCTGCAGCCCGAGCATCCGGAGCGACTTTCGCCGGGGGCGGCGCGCGTCAATGGGTTTGATGCGGCGACTTGGCGCGCCCAAGGGGCGCTGACGCCAGCGGCGGCGGTGGCGCAAATCTTTGCTTTTCATGAACGCGTGACCCGCGGCAAACACGTCTTGTTGGTCACGTTTAATTCTCAATTCGACACCGCTTTTCTCGATCACCTGCTTCGCGCGGAGCAGCGCAGTTGGCGGGAGCTTTACCACTATTTCGTCTTAGATATTCCCTCCATGGCGTGGTCGTTGGGGTATCGCGAGCTCACCGGGGGAGCGTTGGCGCAGCGGTTGGGGGTAGCGGATGAGCCCCGGGTGGCGGTGGAGCACACCGGCATTACCGGCGCGATGCTCAACGTGAGAATTTATCAGGCCCTACGGCGGTTGGCGCCAAAATGATGCTCGGTCCCGGCAGCGCTCCGGTTTTAATATCACCGTCAGGCCGCGATATAAGGAATCGTCAAAGGGCCCCAGGGCAAGGCGGCGAGGCGGGCAGTGGGGCCGAGGCGTTGGAGCTCGGCGCGGACTTGCGCGCTGATATCGGGGCACGGTTCGAGTAAAGCTGCGCGGACCAAATCATCGGCCATGGCGCTGTGCAGGAGCACGCGGGCGCGGGTTTGAATGAGGGTTTGAATTTGCGCCTGCCATTGCTCGGGCCACGCAAAGCCTGGTGAAGCGATGCGGGCGAGTAATTCGGCCGGCGTTTTCGCGGTGCGCAGTAGGCGATCGCAGGGGCTGCCAGCCGGTAAGCCTTCGCGACATTCGGCGGCGAGAATAATGGTGCCACCCGGTTTAATAATCGTGGCGGCCGCGCTCATGCCTTTGACTCCCTGATAAAGATTCATGTCGAGCGGGTAGCCGCTGTTCGTGGTGACGACGAGATCGAAGGGTGCGTCGACGCGGGTCATGGCGGATTCTCGGACGAAAGCACAGCCGCGGCGATGAGCGGCGGCGAGTTCGCCGGCAAACCAGCCCGTGATATCTTTGGCTTCGTTCAGGCTGACATTAAGCAAAAAGCTTTTCCCGACTCGCTGGGAAATTTCGAGCATTTCATCCCAGATCGGATTACCCGCGTTGATCCCGAAGGTGGCTTGGGGGCTACTAATATTGGCGGCGCCATGATTACTCATGATCGTTTTCAGGCCGGCCACGCCGGGCATGAGCGCTTTCGGGCCGCCGCTAAAGCCCGCAAAGAAATGAGGTTCAATATAACCGGTTAAAATGCGGACATCGGCTTCGGCGGCGTGACGATTAATAAGCGCCGGCACGCCCGTGCGGGTGGTGCCAAAAGCGACGAGATCCTCGTCGCGTTCGCAGTAATGATTTATCACGCGGTAGCGGGTGGTGATGGCTTGGCCCAGCATGGTCTCTAGCTCCGCCGGAGTATTCGGTCGATGGGTGCCCGTGGAATTAAGCAAAACGATTTGCTCCGGAGTGACCCCGTGCTGATGCAGGTAGGCGAGGAGCCACGGCAGCACGCGCGCATTGGGCATCGCGCGAGTGATGTCAGGGAAAATTATACAAATTTTTGCCCGAGGGCTTAGCCACTCACGGAGGGGCTCGCAGCCGATCGGCGATTCGAGGGCGGCTAAGAGCGCGGCCCGCTCATCGGGTAAGCCTGGCGAGGGTCGTGGCCGAAGAACTTCCGTATGGTCCGGTAATTCGACCTCAAGGTGACCTTGTCCATAAGCGAGGGCAACTTTCATGCTCAGTAAAATTTAGGCCGCCTCGGCGATAAATCGAGCCGAGGAGCGAGCGCCGGACTGAGTAAGGCCTGATTTGAGGGCAGGAGCATTTTCATGAACGTAGAAATTAAAGGCCACGCGGGCTGGAAACTCAAGCGTCGGTCCCTTTGCGGGAGAGGTCGGGCCTTGGCATAAGTTTCACTCGCCACGGAAGGAGGTAGTTATAGATTCATCGTACATTTATATGTCTGCCTCCGCCGAACCTGTCCCGTCGCGCAAATGGTATCAGTTTTCTCTCACGCAGCAGATCATGCTTGGTCTGGTGCTGGGCGTGTTGCTTGGCTGGTGGATGAGTCAGATGCCTGCGGATCGCCGCGCGAACTGGGAAACTTGGTCGACGCTGATTCGCGATATCTTCCTGCATTTAATTAAAGCGATGATCGCCCCGCTGGTGTTCGCTAGCATCGTGCAAGGAATTGCTGGCACCGGGGACTTAAAAAAAGTCGGGCGCATGGGAGCGAAGGCGCTGTTATATTTCGAAGTCGTCACGACCTTCGCGTTGGTCGTCGGTTTATTTATGGTCAACTGGCTGAAACCCGGCGCGGGGGTTATCCTCAGTGGCAGCGTGGGTTCTTTGGGAGCGGCGGCGCAGGCCAAGCCGCTGACCTTAATTGAAACCATTCTGCATACTTTTCCGACCAGCTTGCTGGATGCGATGGCGCGTGGGGACGTCCTGCAGATCGTCTGCTTCTCATTGCTATTCGCGATGGCGGTGATTGCGGCGGGGGAGGCAGGCAAGCCAGTCTTGGTGTGGTGCGATAGTTTGACGCAAGTAATGTTTAAGTTTGCCGGAATCATCATGAAATTTGCGCCCTATGGGGTGGGCGCTGCCATGGCGGTGACAGTGGGCCATCAAGGACTCGATGTTTTGCTCAGTTTGGGTAAGTTGGTGCTGACGCTGTATGCTTCCTTGATTGTATTTGTGGTCCTGGTTTTTGGCGCGGTCATCTGGATCGCAAAAATTCCGCTGCGGCCTTTTATGCGCGCGGTGCGGGAACCCTTTACGGTCGCCTTCGCTACGGCGAACAGTGAGTCAGCATTGCCCAAGGCTTTTGAAAATATGGAAAAAGTCGGCGTGCCCCGAGGCATTGTGGGGTTTGTCTTGCCCGCGGGCTACACGTTTAATCTGGATGGCTCTACTTTGCACTTGGCGGTGGCCTCGGTCTTTGTGGCGCAGGCGGCGGAAGCCACGACGGGAATTCATTTTGGGCTTGGCCAACAAATTACCATGATGCTCACGCTCATGATTACCTCAAAAGGCGTGGCGGCGGTGCCGCGTGCGTCGCTCGTCGTCTTGATTGCAGCGTTACAGTCCTTTGGGCTGCCGCTCGAGGGCGCCGCGATGATTTTGGGCGTTGATGCCTTGATGGATATGGCGCGCACCTCGGTTAATGTATTGGGTAATTGTCTCGCGAGCGCGGTGGTTGCGCGGTGGGAAGGGGAGTTTGATGATCAGAAGGCGGCGGCCTTCAGCGCCGGGGAAGAGGCAAAATCTTGATCCGTTAACTACTTTGTCCGTGGCGGGTTACCGCTGGCCGGTGGCTTATCATTTGCCGGTTTGAGCGAAAGCGTTAGGGTCTCGCTTTCATGAATCAATTTTTTGGTATTACGCTGGAGGCGGTCATCATCGTTGGGCTCGTGCTTGCCAATGGGTTTTTTGTGGCGGCTGAATTCGCGCTGGTGAAGGTGCGCGCGAGTCAGTTGCAACCGTTGGCCAAGACGGGGGGCTGGCGGGTGAAGATGGCTTTGTGGGCTTCGACGCACTTTGGGGCAATTTTATCGGCGACCCAGTTGGGGGTAACGTTGGCCAGTCTCGGCCTGGGTTGGGTGGGCGAGCCTTTCATCGCGCATCGGTTGGCTCCCGTGCTGAGTAAGTTAGGGGTGATTGATCCGGCGGCAATTTCTTCGATCTCTTTTGCCGCGGCGTTTACGGTCATTACTTTCTTTCATATTATTTTTGGCGAGCTAGGCCCCAAGGCCATTGCGATCCAGCGGCCCACGCAAGTGAGCCTATGGGTATCGGCGCCGCTCGTGATTTTTTATTACTGTTTTTATCCCTTGATTTGGGTTCTCAATATTACCGCCAACCAACTCTTGCGCTGGGTGGGGTTGCAGCCAGCTCATGCCGGCGATCATTCATTAGGGGCGGAGGAACTAGAATACGTGTTTAGTCATGCGCGGCACGTCCATCCAGGTGATGCCCTCATCAACAAGCTCATGGTGCAATCGCTGCGCGCCCGGCAAACTCGCGCCCAGCACATTATGCGCCCGCGCGATCAAGTGATCGCCCTCTGGTTAGATAAGTCGCTCGAGGAGAATTTGCGCACGGCGCAGATTAGTGGGCATAGTCGTTTTCCCGTCTGCTCGGGTTCGCTCGATAAAGTGGAGGGACTTATTTTAGTGCGGGAATGGCTCTGGCAGATTCAGGCGCTCGGGCCAGAGACACCCTTTGCCCCGCTCATCCGGCCAGCCGTGGAATTTGAATTAACCACTCCGTTGCATAGCATGATCGAGAGTTTCCGTTCAGCTCGTAGCCATCTAGCGGTGGTGCTCGATGAAAAAAAAGCTCTCGCGGGGATTGTGACTTTTGAAGATGTGCTCGAAGAAATTGTCGGCGATATTCGAGACGAATTCGATATCGAGCATGGTCCTGTATATAAGCGGACCGAGAGTCTCATTGTGGTCAGTGGCACTTTTACGATGCGGGAACTGCAGGCCGAGACGGGTTGGCCGCTGGAGTGGCAGCCGCGGGAAACAGTGTCGCATTGGTGTCAGCGGGTATTTGGTCACGTGCCGAAGCGAGATGAGAGTCTCGTCACGGGGGAATATCGCCTAACCATTCTTGAAGCCAACGCCGAGCGCGCGCGGCGCGTGCGCATCGAGCGCAGTGGGGCGAGTGGCACTGCTGCACTCATGTAAATTACGGTGCGCGCCGACCTGATTTAGCGCGAATAATTAATCAATGGTTTAGCGGGAGCAGCATTTCGCGGCTAATGGCCATGACGGAGGGAATGCCGCCGCGCGACCAGATGAGCAAGAGACCGCGCCCATCATCAACCATGACGAATTCACTTTCGCCGCAGACAAACGACTGGCCGGCAAAAAGGTAAGCTTGGCCCGGGGGTACGACACGTGAAGTCGGGGAGCCTTCGAGCGGCACCATCTGATCGCGGATAAAATCTTCGGCAATTTTTGCGGTGAGCACCGCGCGTTTGAGCGGCTTGATGCCTTCCGAGATCGAGCGGCCTTGGGCGTTAAAAGTAGCGGTGTAAACAAGGGCCCCATCAATCGATTCAATAAACCAGATCGCCATATTTTTGGGCGACTCGCGTTCCGGGGACGCATCAAAATGCTTTTTAAGTTTAGCCAAGGATTCACCGACGCGCGCGAAAGCCGGGGTATGCGCTGCACCCAAGACGAGAGTGGCGAGCAGAAAAATACGGGGCGTGAAAAACAGGCGAGGAGACATCATCGATCAATAGCAGGGTGCGCCTGATCCGCTCAACCTCCATCTCGCTAAGTCGGGCGGAGTCCCGTTGGGATCAGCCGAGTAAATTGCGCAAAGCCGCGAGATATTTTTCCTGCGTGCGCGTGATTACCTCCGTGGGTAAGCGCGGCGCCGGGGGCGACTGATTCCATTTTAACGCTACTAAATGATCTCGGACAAATTGTTTATCAAAACTCGGGGGCGAGATACCGGCCGTGTAGCTGTCTGCCGGCCAGTAGCGCGAGGAATCCGGCGTCAGAACTTCATCGATCAGGAATAAATTACCGGCGGCATCGGTGCCGAATTCAAATTTAGTGTCGGCTAGGATCATCCCTGCTTTTTTGGCGCGGTCATGACCAAACTGATAAAGCGTCAGGCTGAGTGATTTTACTTTTTCATAGAGCGCCGCGCCAATGGTGGCGGCCCCTTGAGCATCGTCGATGGGTTCATCATGTTGGCCCTTGGGGGCCTTCGTCGTCGGCGTGAAGATCGGCGCGGCTAATTGATCGGCTTGGCGTAAGCCGGCGGGCAAGCGCAGGCCGCAGACGGTGCCCGTTTTTTGGTAGCTGCTCCAGCCGCTGCCGATGAGATAGCCGCGGGCGACGCATTCAATGGTCAAGGGGGTGAGCTTGCGCACAATCATGCTGCGCAATTGGAGATCTCGGTCGGTGATCCCCCGACGGGCGAATTCGCCGGCCTGGTCGGGGAGAAGGTGATTGGCAATGAGGTGCTGCGTTTGCGCGAACCACCAGTTGCTCATTTGGGTCAGGATAATCCCTTTGCCGGGAATGCCGTCAGGCAAAATCACATCGAAGGCTGACAAGCGATCACTCGCGACCAACAAGAGGGCATCACCGAGGTCAAAAATTTCGCGGACCTTGCCCGAAGCAAGCAGCGGAAAGGGGACGGTATCGAAACGGGTGACAGCGGCAGCGGGCAGGGCGGTAGAGATCTGGGAAAAATTCATAAGAGAATGCCGTCACCAACGCACAAGCCAAGGGGGGCTGGCAAGTCTGAGATAGCCGAAAAAGAAAAGCGCCGATTCATTATAATCGGTCGGCCGTTTTCGGCGGCGAGTCCACCGATGGCGTTAGAATAGTCCCAGCACTAACGACGGAAATAAACCAAGTCCAAGGAGAAGACCGACCGCGATCAGCAAGGTCAGCGCGGTGGCGGTCGGCACGCGGATTCGCGCGGCATTTTCCGCCGCGGGGGCGACGACTAAAGCCTGCTTTAAAACAATGAGATAATAATAAAGAGCGACCGCGCTGAGGGCGATGGCGAGCAAGGTGAGCCAACCCGCGGGGCCCGCGACGCCGCCAATTTGCAAAGCGGCCGCAAACACGGCAAATTTACCGAAGAAACCAGCCAGTGGAGGGATGCCCGCGAGCGAAAGAATAAAGACCGTCAAGCAGCCGGCCAAGAGCGGCGAGCGTTGATACAAACCGGCCACGTCGGATATTTTTTGGCAGCGGCCCTGTGGTTCGAGCACCGCGATAACGCCAAAAGCTCCGACGGTAGCGACCCCGTAGGTGGCTAGATAATAAAAGAGGGGCCCCACGCCGGCACTGCCCGCCGCGATGACGCCGAGCAGCATCGCACCCGTATGCGCAATCGCCGAGTAGGCGAGCAGACGTCGAAGATTGCTCTGCGCCAAGGCGGCCAGATTACCAAGCAGCAGGGAGGCGCCCGCTAAGAGGGCGACGAGAATTAACCAGCCGCCGGAGTTACCAGCCGTAGCTACATCACCAGCTAGGGAGCTCAAACCAGGCCACAGGAGACGCAGGAAAAGGATGAAGCCAGCGAGTTTGGAGGCCGAGGCGATCAGGGCAGTGGAGGGCGTCGGGGCGCCTTCGTAGGCATCGGGGGCCCAAAGATGAAAAGGCGCCGCCGCCGCCTTGAAGCCGAAAGCGACCAACACCATGACGAGGGCCAGCGCGAGCAGCGGCGTCATGTGCCCGTGCGCTAAACTCTGAGCGATCCGCGAAAACTCGAGTTCGCCCGTGACCCCATAAATAAGACTAAAGCCAAAGAGCAGAAACGCGGTCGCCATGCCGCCAAACAGAAAATATTTTAAAGCGGCTTCAGCTGAAGCCCGCTGATCTTTATCAAAACCAGCCAGCACATAAAGCGAAAGGCTCGCTAGTTCGAGGGCGACGAAAGCGACCAAGAGATGATGAGCCGCGGCCATCAGGGTAAACCCGGCGGTCGCAAACAAAATGATCGCAACGTATTCAGCCGGATGGCGGAGGAGTTTGGCCCCAGCGGTTACGCCGAGCGTAAGCAAGGCGAGTCCTAGCACGCCGGTGCGAGTGGCCAGAGCGAGATGGTCCAAGATGAAGTTGTGCCCGTAAATTGGGCCGAGCGCGCCCAGAGATACAGAGTCAAGAATCGCGGCGATGAGCGCGGTGGCTCCGATGCACAGGGCGGCGGTGCGGCGTTCGGCCAGGGTGTGCTGGCGACCGCGAATGAGATCATAGGCGAGGACTAAAAGAGCCCCGACAATCAGAGAAATCTCGGGCAACAACCCTCGGGCGAGCAGAGCGTAGCTATAATTCATGGGGTACCTCCGTGCCAGATGGCCTGCAGGAGTGGAGAATGCAGACTTGGGACAATCCAGTTGAGCAGTAGATCAGGTTGCAGCCCAACCAACAAAGTTGCGGTCAGCAATAAAATGGCCCCGGTGCGTTCTGCCCACGTGATCGGAGCGTAGTGGGTCGCATCGAGCGGGGCTTCGCTCACCGATGATACTTGGCCAAAAAACGAAATTTGCATCACGCGCAAGGTGAAGGCGGCGGCGATGAGCACGCCGAGGGCGGCGCTCACGGCCCAGATTTTTGAAACCTGCCAGGTGCCGCTCAAGATAGTTAGCTCGGCCGGGAATCCGCTAAAGCCCGGCATGCCCATCGAAGCGAGACCCGCTACCACAAAGATCACGGTGGCAAAAGGCATGAGCCGATGCAGGGGGATTTTCTGGAGGGCTTCTAGCTGACGAGTGTGGGTGCGCTCGTAAACCATGCGCCCGACAACGGCGAAGAGCAGTCCGGCGATTACGCCATGGGAAAACATTTGGAGCACGGCACCGGCGGCGGCTTGGGGATTGGCGGCGGCGAGACCCAGCAGCACAAAGCCCATGTGGCTGACGCTGGAGTAGCCGATGACAAATTTAAAATCATTTTGCACCAACGCGACGAGCCCCGCGTAAATAATCCCCGCCACCGCGAGCCAAGCGATGACCGGTTGCCAATACGTCAAGCCAGCGGGAATAAGCCCCATGGCGACGCGCAGACAACCGTAGGCGCCGAGTTTCATCACGACGCCGGCAAGTAGCATCGACGCGCCGGTGGGGGCCGCGACGTGGCCGGTGGGGGCCCACGTGTGAAAGGGAAACATGCCGGCCAACACGGCAAAGCCCGTGAAGATCAGCGCGAAGATCATGATTTGCTCAGTATGACTGAGGCTCGTTACGGCTTGGGCTAATTGGGTTAAGCCAAAACCAGCGGCGTGGCCGGTCGCGTAAATCCACAGCAAGCCCGCGAGTACCAGAGCGCTGCCCGCGAAAGAATAGAGCGCGAGCTTCATCGCCCCATATTGCCGGTTGGTGGAGCCCCAGTTCGCGATCAGAAAATATTTTGGGACAATCGCGATTTCGTAGAAAACAAAAAACAAAAAAGCATCCGCGCTGAGAAAGACGCCGTAAACTCCGCCGATCAGCGCTAGGTAGAAGGCAAAAAATTCGCCGGTACGCTCCTCGATATTCCACGAGAACAGCACCCCTGCGGTCGCCGCCAAGCCAGTGAGCACCAGCAACGTGAGGCTGATGCCATCGACCGCGAGGTGGTAGTTGATTCCCATTTGGGGAATCCAAGGAAGATTGATCAGGGTTAAGACAGAGGCAGAAGGCGTGAAGCCAGCGGCCGCATATAAAGTCAGGCCCCAAGCAGTCGCCGCAGTGAGCAAGGCGACCATCCGCGCCGTGGCTGCTGACCGCTGGCCCGCCACCAAGGCCAACCCGGCCCCGGCGAACGAGAGGTAGATGGTAAAAGGCAGCAGGTTCATGGCAGGAGAACAGTCCACGCGGTGACCAACGGGTTGAAGAGACTCACGAGGGCTTGCGGCCATACGCCGAGAATAAACATCAAGGCAATCGTCGGGACGAGCGTAGCAATTTCTAAAGCATTGAGATCACGGAAGCGGGTAACGCTCGCTCCTTGGGGCCCGTGGAAGACGCGTTGCCAGAAGGTCAGCAAGAAATAGGCGGTGGCAAATAAACCCAAGCAGCTGATGGCGGCAGCCCACGGCGCGAGGCCAAAGACCCCGCGGAAGACGAGAAATTCGCCGACGAAACCATTGAGTCCGGGTAAGCCCAGCGAGGAAAAGAGGGCGACTCCGCAGAAACCGGCGAAGATGGGGGCAGCGGTCCGCACGCCGCCGAAATCATGGAGGCCACGAAGGCCGCCGGAGCGGTTTTCTAAAATCCCGACACAAAAGAAAAGCGCGGACGCTGAGAGCCCGTGATTAAACATCTGCAGGACCGCGCCGCTGAGGGCGGCGGTGGCGGCCGCTGGATGTAAGAGCCCAGACCCCGCGACGGCGAAGAGCGCGAGCAGGCAATAGCTCACGTGATTAATGGAAGAATAGGCGACCATGCGCTTCAGGTCCGTTTGCGCCATGGCGGCAAAAGCACCGAGCACGATACCCGCTACCGCCAAAGCACTCAGCACCGGCGCTGCGGCGGAGAGTTGCGCGGGGAAAAGCGGCCAGAGGATGCGGAGGAAACCGTAGACGCCCATTTTGGACATGACGCCCGTTAGGAACATTGAAGCACCAGTCGGGGCTTCGGCATACGCGGAGGGCAGCCAAGTATGGAAAGGGTACAGGGGAACTTTCACGGCGAGACCTAGCAGTACCCCGAGGAAAATTACGCCGAGGGCGGGACCGCCGATTTTCGCGGCCAGGCTTCCATTATGAGCGAGGGCGGCGAGCTCCACAAAATCAAAAGTCCCGACGGCGGCGAAGAGCGCCGCGAAAGCGAGGAGCATGAAAGCACTGCCGCCAATGGTATAGACGACAAACTGATAGGCCGCCCGTCCAGCGCCTGGACCACCCCAGAGTTTAATCAGGAAAAATGCTGGGACTAGGCTGAGCTCCCAGAAAATAAACCAAGGGAAAAAATCTAAAGCGAGGAAGACTCCCAAAGCGGCACCTTGCAGAAATAAAAATAATAAACTGAAAAGGCGCGGATCACGCTCAATTTTCCAAGAGGCCAGCAAAGCGGTTGGCGCAATCAGACCAGTGAGCAGCACGAGCGTTAGGCTTAGGCCGTCCAAGCCTAAATGGTAAGAGACCTGCAATCCGCTGATCCAAGCGTGCTGTTCGGTGAACTGATAGCTGATGGCCGCCGGATTAAAATTAGCCCAGGCGAGCGCGGCGAGTCCGAGGGTGGAAAGACTAAAGAGCAGCGCGAGCACGCGACTGGTCTTGGGGCTCAGTCGTGGGGTGAGGGCCAGGAGTAAAGCGCCGAGCCACGGCGTAAAAATCAACGTGGAGAGTAAGCATTTCATCGGGCACCTCCTAAGACTAGCACGAGAGCGAGGACGATGAAGGCCACTGCCATGACGCGCAGATAACCATGAGCTTCGCCGGTCTGCGCTTGAGCATAACGTTGGCCGGAGCCGCGAACACTCGCGCTGATCTGGTCAAAGCCGCCATTGAGGCCGTCTTCGTCAAGTTGCCGATTCACCGTGCCAGAAAAAATACCGAGCTGGGCAAGAAAGTTAACCAGTCCGCCCAAAACCCAACGATCAATGCCTTGGGCGAGCGTTGCGGTAAAATGATTCAATCGACCGACGGTGGCAGCGTAGAGCTCATCGAAGCCGAGCCGATTGGCCAAAGCAGCCATAACCCGAGGAGCCGCCACCACTAAAGGATCGCGCGCTTCGGCCGTGGTGCGGAGTTGGCGACCGTACAGCCACCAACCAAGGCCGAGGCCCACGCCGACCAAACCGATGGAGAGCAGCATGAGGCCACTCCCTTCCATCAGATGGTGTAAGCTGCTGTGCAATTCGGTTCCGCTGAGCCGCGCTTGGAGCCACGGATAGGCGGGAGTTCCGAGGAAGCCCAAGCCAATTGCGCCCAGGGCGAGCAAGATCAGGGGAATCGTCATGACGGCCGAATTCTCGTGCGCGTGTTCGGCTGCGGCAGAACGCGGTTGGCCCAAAAATGTCTCGGCTACTAAGCGAGTCATGTAGAAAGCGGTTAGCACGACCGCGGCGAGACCAGCGTAGAGCGGTAAGTGGGAAACATCCCAGGCATGCGCGGCGTGGAGAATCGCTTCTTTGCTCCAAAATCCGGAAAAAAGAAACGGCACCCCCGAGAGCGCCATCATCCCGATGGCGAACGTCGCGAAGGTGATCTTCATCTTGGGGCGTAAACCTCCGAGCAAACGAATATCTTGCTCGTGGTGCGCGGCGTGGATGACCGAGCCGGCGCCGAGGAAAAGCAGCGCCTTAAAAAAGGCATGCGTCAGTAAGTGAAAAATTGCGGCCGTCCACGAACCCACTCCCAGCGCGAGCATCATGTAGCCGAGTTGGGAGACCGTAGAAAAAGCGAGGACGCGTTTGATGTCGTTTTGTCCGCAAGCAATGAAGGCGCCCAGCAAGGCGGTGATTGCGCCGATGAATGCGACCACGGTTAAAGCATGGACGGGTACGGCGGCGAGGGCGGCATCGATCTGCATTAACGGATAAACGCGGGCGACCAGAAAGACGCCGGCCGCTACCATGGTCGCGGCATGGATCAGCGCGCTGACGGGAGTCGGGCCTTCCATCGCATCGGGCAGCCAGACATGCAGGGGAAATTGGCCCGATTTACCAATCGCGCCGCAGAAAATCAGCAGGCCAATCGCGGTGGAGAGAGCCAGACCGCCGCAGAGGGTTTGGCCGGCCAGCGAAGCGAGCGCCGTATTTTCTAAGACGCCTTGGCCCCCA